>ERZ1292632.56-Hain-H43-01um-R2-56-length-104454-cov-9_pt1 | contig 104454 bp, 225 predicted proteins | sample MGYA00564407_ERZ1292632 | MGnify/ENA primary metagenome ERZ1292632 (study PRJEB36523, sample SAMEA6512637) | groundwater metagenome | collected 2019-01-08 | study: AquaDiva: Metagenomics assemblies of 32 groundwater samples | reverse complement strand
ACCACAACAACAATCTTTTCCATTAATGACATTTAAAGAAATTGTTAAGAAGGAAGAGAAAGAAGTATTAATATTAAATTAATCCCGTTGATTATTAATAACTTAACAATAATTTTAATTATTTAACATTTATAAACTAACAAAAAAGACTATATTTACCGCAAATCCTGATCTATGAAGCCACTCGTTATTACTGAAAAAATTACAACCAGAGAAACAAATTCCTTTAAACAATATCTTAAAGATATCTCCAATATTGAACCATTTAAAACTCCAGAAGATGAATTAATTTGTGCTAGGAAAGCAGTACTTGGTGATGATAAAGCAAGAGCCGAACTTATTAAAAGAAATTTAAGGTTTGTTGTATCTGTTGCAAAACGTTATAAAAATGATCAAAACTCATTAGAAGATTTGGTTAGTGAAGGTAATATAGGGTTAATGAGAGCCACACAAACGTTTGATCCTAATAAAGAATTTAAGTTTATTTCATATTCAGTATGGTGGATACGTAAGGCATTAACAGAGTTTGTCGTTAAAAATAATAAATTAATTAAGATGCCACTTAATAAAGTTTCTGACATAAGCAAATGTAGAAAACAAATTGAAGCTTTGGAACAAAAATTATGCAGAACAATTGATATTAATGAATTATTAAACCAGCGTAATAATAAGTTTAGTAAAGAAGATATTGAAATATTGGAAGACCTTAACTTAACAAAAGTTTGGTCATTAGATAAAGTAATTGGTGAAGATGATTTAACATTACATGATACATTAAAAGATAATTCATTTCCAGATACTGATCATTTATTAAATCAAAATATTTGTAAGGATCAAATAACTGAATTATTAAGTACTCTTAAACCTAAAGAAGCTGATATAATTAATAAATTATATGGTCTTAATGGTCATTATGCAAGAACCTTAACTGAAGTTGGGAAGGATTATGGATTTTCGAGAGAATATGCCCGTCAGGTGTCAATTAATGCAATTAACAAATTACGAAAAAAGATAAAAAAATATAATCTTACATTTTAAAAATGATAAATGAAAATGAAATATCAAACGCTCAAAGTTGGGAATTAGAAATAACTTGTAAAAATAGAAAATATTTAGATGCTGTTGTTTTAGCTATACTAAAATATGGAATGCTTAATTTTGAAGTTAAAGCAGTTGAGGTACATGGTGATAAAGATGGTGTTTTTGAAGGTAGATATTTAGTTTTAATATGGTGCTGTTGGTTTCATAATTTATCATCTTTATGTGAAGATTTAAAAAAAATAGAAGAAGAATTAAATTAACTTTACATTCTAGTTAATTATTGTTACCATTATTTATTAAATGGTAACAAAACAAATCACAATCTTAATAACCAATTATTTAAATGACAATTATACCACAATTAATGATGAACATTTAATTGGTGGTGATGTGTTAGAATTATGTTCTAATAAACCAGTAAGTGTTGGTTTATTGTTTAAAAGGTTAAGAAAGATCTTTGGAGTCAATGATCTAATATTATATGAAGCTTTTGGTATATTTCAAAGAAACCAAGAAATGACCAAACATCTTAAATTTAAAGTAAAATAAGCTTATATTTATAAGATATAAACCAATATTAACCATGAGTAAAGATTTTATAAAAAAAGCATTAAGAGAAAGCCTGAATGAGAAGGTTGAGGCTCAATCTAAGGAACAAAGTGATACTTATGATACAGATTATAAGGAAGTGCAAGATAAGCTCTTAAATGGGGTTTTAAAGGCTTCACAGATCATGGAAAAAAGTGGTCTTGGGAAAGCAGATGATGCTACAGCAAGATCTTTGTTTATGAAGAAATTGAAGAGGGAGAAAAATAGTGAAGGTTCAGTATATAAGTTTGATGCTAATGAGCTAAAAGCTATTAAACACATAGTTGCTAACCCAAATGCAAATACTGGTTCTTCTAAATAATTAAATTTTATTTCTCTTTATGTGTCTATTAGTATAACCACATAAAGGCTGAAAATTTGTGTAATGATTAAGTCTAATAATGTCTTCTTCATTTTCAGCAGAATCTAATGGAATAATATGGTCTAAATCCCACCCAAAATTAAGAGTTCCATTGTACTTTCCTTGATTCTCCCAATTCATCCATGACTCAAACTTAGATTCGATATATTTTTGAAATTCTTCATATGAACAACCAAGTATATTTAAAGTTTTATTAGATTTTCTGTGATTTTTTCTTTTAAATGAACCCCTTATAGCATTTTTTATATAAAATTTTAATCTAAAAAATGAATCAGTTTTTAATTTTTCTTTTGTTTTTTTATTTGTTCTCCCATTTATATATTCTTTATTTTCATTATAATATTCTTTTTCCCATTTTGAAATAGTTTCTTTATTCTTAGTTCTATAATCTTTATTATATTTTTGTATATGTTCTTTATTATTACTTCTCCATTTTTTATTTTTTTTATTAAGAGTTTCTTTATTTAATTCATATATTTTTTTATATTTTTCTTTATTATTATGATAGTGTTTTTTACCATTTTCTTTATATTTTTCTGGATTTTGTTTTCTATCTAATCTCTGTTTTTCATTTATTGATTCTTTATTTTCTTCACGATAGTTTTTTTGTTTTAAACTTAATTCTTCCTTATTATTCTTATAATAATTTTTACCATAATTTGCAGCACAAACCATACATCTTCTAAGTTTACCATTCCTATTAAATTCCCTAGTACTATTACATTTTTTACAAACAGTAATAATTGTTTTTGGTTTTTTATTTTTTTGACGATGTTCTTTTGTACCTAAATAAGTACAAGTTTTACATTTATTCCTATAATAAATACGGTTTTTACCAAATTGATTTAACTCTTTTTCATCATTACATTTAATACATATTTTTTTACCACATTCTTCCATAGTTTAAATTCATATTTTGATCTTGTTATTCATATCACCTTCCATTAAGGTTTTAATTCTTTTATTAAAGGCATAACCATGTTTATCACAAAATTCCTTATACTTTAATTTAAATTCTTTTGACATTCTGATAGGCCAAACCACATTGTTTTCTTCTTTTTTCATTTGTATCATGTTTTATAGTTATTGTTATACATAAATATAATCATTTATATGTAATTGTGAAGTTTTTAATAATATTTTAAATCCCTAATTTACAATAAGTTATGGATTTTTTTATTATATTATTTGGTAGATTCAAATATTGTTATTATCTTTGTATTCTAAAATCTTATATAATGAAAACAAATGCCACAGGATATGAAGGTTATAATGAAGATGAAGGTGGAGAATTTAAAGAGTGTTGGGAAAAAGGTTATACAAAATGCCAAGAAGATAATATTGATAAAAAATTTACTTTGGATGATATGAAGAAAGCTTGTGCTGTTGGAATTGATATTGTAAACAAAGAAGGAGAAAACAATTTTCAACCATTTGAAGATTTAATAAAATCATTAAATAAAGAATATTATGAAAACATATAAAGGATTTCTTAAAAGTTTACCAGATAATGGAATCTTCTGTTTCGGGAGCAATCCAGAGGGTCGTCATGGAAAAGGTGCAGCAGCAACTGCTAAAATGTTCTTTGGTGCTAAATATGGACAAGGAAAAGGTCTGATGGGTAGATCATATGACATTATTACTAAAGATTTACGTAAATCAAAACATCCAAGCATCTCAAGTAAAGAAATTAAACAACAAATAGTAGATTTATATTTATTTGCTATTCAAAACCCACAATTAGATTTCTATATTGTTTATAGTGGTAAAGGAACTAATCTTAATGGTTATACAAATGAAGCTATGGCTAGAATGTTTAGCTGTGCTGAAATACCTTCAAATATTATATTTGAAGAAGAATTTAGTAAATTATTAATAATTAATTAAAAATAATATTATGAAAAATAAATTAAAAGAAACACTTAAAATATCATTAATGATCTATACCTTTTTAGGTATTTGTAATTGGAATTATAACATTGCTAATTGGAATGGATTTTCTCATTTCTTAGCTGCTTGTTCTGTATTAGTTATACTTTCTGTTGTATTTGATTATAAAATTATTGATTAACTATCTAATAATCAGTTATTTAATATAATGTAGATTTAATTGCACTAGTCCTATTTAATAGGTATATTTGTTAATATTTACTATTAAAGGGCTAGATGAGATATTCCTATATAAATGCTTTAGACACCCTTACCAAATGGGCAATTAAGGAAGGATACAAAAATATCTCTTTAGATTATCATGACACAAGTTTTATTGATTGGGAAAGAAAATCATTAAATGAACCAAAAGTTATTAAAATCCAACATAAATATGATTATGAACATCAAACTTATTTGTTTTTGCATGAAGCGGGACATCATCAAATAAGAAAGGATTGGGACGATTTTAAGAAAAAGTTACCACAAGCAGCATTTGCTGAAGAAAAAGATACCAAAACAAAAACTCATAAACATAAAAGAAGAACATCTTATGTTGTTTCAGCTCTTGAAGAGGAGTACCTTGCTTGGTTCTATGGTCTTAGATTAGCAAAAAAACTAGGTATAAAAATTAATAATTCTAAATGGAATGCACTGAAAAACAAGTGTATGATGGGTTATATAAGGTATTACGGATCTTCCCAACATTAAATTTAACAAAATAAATTTGTATATCTCAATTATTGTTCTTATCTTTGTATTATGGAATTTCTAGAATTCATCACATACTTAATAATAATTGTTGGATTTACTGGAATAATCCTAAATATGTGTGTTAATACAAATAAACAAATAAATTATGAGTAAAAATCAAACATTAAGTATACAAGAGCAGATTCTTGATTATTTTAAAGAATATGATGATCAAACTATTTCACATTTTATAGATAGTTTTGTTTATTATAAACCAGCTTATAATGATCAAATAAGTAAATTAGTTGAGAAATTTTTAGAAGATAACGGAATTACAGAAGCTTATTTAAATTATGTGAGTGATGCCAGAGGAGATAATGATTTTTTTAAGAGAGCTTCAGGATCACAAGTTGACACAATTAATATTGTTAATCAAGCTTTATTAAATTTAGTTTACAACAGATTTAGAAATAATTTAATTGATAAAAGTAAACTTAATGAAATAGATAAAAAAGTTATTAAATTAAACAAGAAAAATTTTAATTTACTTAAAAAGAGTTTATTAGAATGTTATGATTGTTTAAATAGGAATGAGAATTACTTTTATAGTAAGGAAGAAGATAAAGATTTAGTTGATAAAATATCCCAAATAAAATTTGTTGATAATGATTAAAATAGAAACTATATTAAAACAAGATAAACTTGATAAATCCATTACAGAACAAGTTATTTTGTATAAGGGTGAATCTTATACATTTTTTGATTCTGGTTTAACAAGATATTGTTTTGTTAATAAAGATAAAACAAAAGTTATTAAATTGTTAATTGAACAATCAGCATATAGACATGATTTTAATGAAGAAGAATTTAAAATTTATAAAAATGCTTCTAAAGAAAAGAAAAAAGAACTAGCTGAAACTAAATTAAGTAATGGTTTTATTGAACAGGAGTTTTGTAATCCAATTAAATTTGATGATAGAAAATTAACAATTAAACAACTATTATTTGCTAAATCTTGTAGAAATGAAGTGGGTTGGACAAAAGATGGTAGATTAGTTTGTTTTGATTTAGATGAATATAAAAAGTATTAAATAATGGAAACAAAAACAAGCAAATGGTTTGATAATCATCCAGCAATAAAACATTTTGTTTTATTTATTTTATATACTTTTAAATTTATTAATGATAATACTTTAGGGAAACTTTAATAATTTACTTGCATCATTAAAAAATAATAAGTATATTTGCTTTAAATTTAAACAATATACAATGAAAAAGACATTATTTTTAACAATTACATTATTATTAGCTTTTAATATTAAAGCACAAACAAAAAAACAAGAATCAAAGATCAAATATGAAAAATTTGATTTAACTAAAGAACAATCAGTTGATAAAGCCACACTTACAGATTTAATTGCTGTTAAAACACCAAAATCAGATACTTTATTTTTAATAAATAATGATATTGGTAAAAGTATTGAAGAGATTTGGGTAACAGAACATAAGTACAAAAAACCTGTTATGTTATATATTTCTTTAGATAAATTACAAGAAAAATACAGATATTATTCCTCAATAAGTAAAAAATAAAATGAATAAAAAAGAAAAATTAATTGTTAAAATCTTAAAAGATGATTTAAAATCAATTAATAAATTATTATTTGAACAAGAAAAAGAATTAAATAAAATCAAAACAAAGGGTTTTGATAAAGAAATTCATAAAGATAATAGAGAATCAATTTTAACTGGTCTTAGTCATACAATAGGTTATTGCACATGTCATAAAACTTTAACTGAAAAAATTATTTTTTATTTGGAAAAAAAATCTCATAAAGATATTCAAAAACTTATTGATGAAGATAAAAAAATAAGCAATTTAAATAAAAAAGAACTAAAAAGAGTATTTTCTGAAGTTAAACTTAAAGTTAATAAGAAAAGAAAATGAATTCGTATCAAATTGTAAATAAAAAAACTAATGTTCCTGAATACATTATTAAACATGACACTGACGATGTGGGCGTTGGGAGGTATATATTATATTATTCACATGGTGGACAATGGGGAGAAAGTCATAGGGGTAAATTGCAATTAACAATGATTGATAATGGTAATTATATTGTATTTAAACCACAATTACCAAAGAAATTTGATTATAGTATTTTTGAAAAGGTTAGGGTATTAATCCAATTCCAAGAATTATTAAAATCTAATAATACAAAAGCTGAATATATCATCATGAAAGAAGAATTGGTTGGTGAAATCTAGTGATATGGAAGAAAATATAATTATAAATGAAAATCTTGCTGTTTATGAGGCAATGAAAATGTTAAAATTACCAGTGAATACTTTACCACCTATTGCCTTAAAGTATTTAAAAAATTTATCATCAAGAATTGGAATGTGTATTGAAGTTTGTTTAACAGCTTATGCTACTTATAATCAGATCATGTTAAATATGCCTTGTAATGATGATTTATATATTGTTCCAGATTCTGAACGTCAGTGGTTTGTAGATAAAGGTTATTGTAAATAATTTGTTAAAAATGTTAAATTATATGATCCACCTTAAAATAAATTTGGTGGATTCATTTTTTATGAGTATCTTTGTATTATGAAAGGAAAAAATAGATATCATGAGCGTGAAATATAATAATGAAAGATCATTTAGAAATAATTAAAGAATTAAATTTAGAGAATTACTTAAAAATTCTTTTAAAATATAATAATTCTAATGATTTACCTTATCATAATTTTTATCACCATTTGTGCGTGATGAAAAATTGTTATGAAATATGTCAAGGTTTAGATCTTGGTGAAATAAATGGGGAGGAATTACGATTATTATGTAAAGCAGCCTTGGTTCATGATTTTAATCATTCTGGTGGTAAATTTAAAGATGAGGTAAATGTACAAAATGCAATTGAAGCATTTTGGTATAATTTCCCTAATGAAAAAAGTGAAAATATTAAAATTATAAATGAAATTATAAAAGCAACACAATATCCATATGTCATTGAAGAAAAAGATTTAACTTTATTACAGATGATTATTAGAGATGCTGATCTATTGCAAGTTTGTGAAGATAATTGGTTACAACAAATTATATTTGGCTTAAAAAATGAAATGAATATAAACTTGGAAACCATACTAAAAGAAAGTAAAGATTTTTGGTCTAATATTAATTTTCATACATCCATTGCCACCAATAAATTGGATAAATTTAAAAATAATAGATTAGAATCAGTTGATTATTTGCTTAAAATTATAGAATAAGTTATGAAAAAATTAAGCGGTTTAGTATTATTAGGATTTTTAAACATTGTACATGGTATAAGCCATGTATTACAATTGATTCAATCCTTGTTTTTAGCCTCATATTCATTAGGTGATCATAAAGAGAGTAATTGGTATCATAGTATGATGGAAAGTCCATGGATGGGTCTTATTTGGCTTATTGTGGGTATTTTAACGATATATTTGGGAATTAGAGACTTTAAGCATCATAAAAAACATAAAAATTAAGATCATGTATTGCATCCTAAAGAAAATAGACTTCCTTCATATCGAGATGAGTGAGAGGGAGAAGCCAACTAATAGTAACTGGCTAACCCCTGACGAGAATGAACGTCTTTATAAACAATGGCAATCTACTTTAAGAGTGTATCGGATTAAGGATGGGGATGAACACGGGTTCTTAAAAGAAGCGCAAAAAGAGAATGGTTTTGCAATTTCAAAAATGTCTAAAGCCCTCTCAGAAGGGATTGAGTTCGACTGGTCGAGCTGTGAGGTTTATATTGATTGTACTACGTTAGCGTGTCGAGCAGAGAACGCTTGTTGCGACTCAGATAATTGTTGCGGGAATGGCTTTAAAGTGCGCCTCAAGCCTGTGGAGAGTGAGGATAAACTATATACCAAACAGGATTTAATTGAGGCGCATTACATAGGGGCATCTTTTGGATATGGTAAAAAAGCAGTTACGGTTCAAGAGAGACTTGATGACTTCGAGCTTTGGTATAACAATAAACTTAAACGCAAATAAAATGAATACAGAAATAGAGAAAGACCTAAAGACAGAAATTGAACACATATTTGAAAGCGGAGCAAATGAAATCCGAATTTTTGAAATGGTTAAAACCTTTATTGAAAGGCGTTATCTGCCATTACCCCTCCCCTCCAAAGAGGTAGTTGAACCAACGGATGAAAACATAGAAGGTAAATGGTATAAGATATATCGTCAAGCATGGAGGGAAGAAGATTTTTTAAAATTCTATATGAAAATAAAAGAGGAGTTTAATTTATATCCTCCCACCCCCTCTAAAATTAGCATAGGGGAGATTGAGAAGAAAGCGGGAATATATTTAAGCGACAAAGTAAAGCCACGTCTTGATGATAGTTTTGATTTAGACTTTCTTTTACCTGAAATATCAATGCACCTTGTTGACTTCGCCAAATCCATCTTAGCCTCTGATGCGGTGGAGTTTGCGGAGTGGTTAGGTCACAGCGGATGGATATTGACAGACTTTGAAAATAATTTATATCAACTAATTGGTGACGATGGAGAATTTAAGCCATTTACTTCTGCTAAAACCACCTCCGAACTCTACTCTCTATTCTCATCTAATAAGGAGGGGTGTAAGTGTCAGAACTTTGAGAATTATACAAGGTTACTCTGTCCGTTATGTACCAAATAATCATTACCTTAGTAATAGGCAAATAAAGTATGAAATATAAAATAGAAAGAAGTGGTTTGATCTGGAGTAAATCATTTCATACTTTAACTAAAGAACCAATATATCATTGTTATTTCTCAAAATTAAAATATAACAAAAGAAATATTAAACAAGAAGGAAATGCTGCAATATGTAATAATTCCATAGGATTAAAAAATTTAGTAGGCGAGTATTTAAAAACTTCAGAAATTGATCTAGATGGTTTTTCAGAAGATAAAGCTTGCCCTAGATGTGTAATTAATTTAAATAAAATAAGAAAGTAACGTGAATACAATAACAATAATAGGATTAATTGCTGGATTATTAACAACCTTCTCATTCCTACCACAAATAATTAAAATAATTAAAACAAAGGATGTCAAATCAATATCATTAACTATGGGGATTGTGTATTCCATAGGTGTGATTTTGTGGTTATGCTATGGATTTATTATACAAAATAATGTGATATTAATTACAAATAGTTTTAGTTTATTATTTGGATTAACATTATTATTTCTTAAATTAAAATATAATAATAGAAAAGAATTTCATCCACACGATATTTTTAAAGATTCAAAACCATTAACTAGTGAAATGTATGAAGCTTTGACTAAAGCTCTTAATCAAGAAAGTAAATCAAAACCAACATTAAAAAATAGATTATGACAACAATTTTAAGATATAAAAATAATAGATATTGGGTTGATGTTTATGAATTAGACAAACCTGAAAAACCTATATTACCAGAAAATGTTACAGATATATTAGGTTGGTATTTAGAATATGAAGATAAATTAGATAAATGGGAAAATTCAAAGAAAACATATGAATTGCATCAGGTTTATAGTAGTATTTGGTTGGATGAATATTTAAATGAAATTCATTATAATTTATTACTTGAAGGGAACGAAGTTGAAATAGCTTCAGTTCATATTAAAATACAAGAGATTTATGAATTTAATCAAGGGAATTATTACAATACATGTATTGTATGTACTGAGAAGTTTCAAGGTGCTAAAAAACAACCAGTTTGCTTAAGTTGTTGTGATAAAGAATATGCTTATCTTAAAATAGATAATTAAACATGAAAAATAGAATACCAAGAAAATTAAAGAAGAAAATTCCTAAAGGTATGTATTGTTATACACTTAATGGTAAAACCTATCAAAAATGGAATGAAGAGTATCAACAATTTTTTCCAAGCTATGGTATTAATCTCTGTCCTTTTTATACAAGTATTAAATGTAAAGATAAACCAGAACATTTACAAGATGAGATTGATAAAGAATATCCTGAACATGTTGATGGCTGGTGTAAATTACTTAAATATGAGATTGATGATCAATGTAAAAGTTGTAATTTTAATAAACCTAATTGGTAAATGTTTAAGATTAAACAAAAAATAATTACAGACTCAAAATACAATGTTATCAGATGTGAAGAATATCAAGGTGATAAATTAATTTATTGGGAAAATAATAGATATACATTTGATAATAGATTGTTAGAAAAAGAAACAAATTATGGAATCTATAACTATAAAAAATATCCTCATACAATTAAATACTTCCCTTACCAAGTAGCCAAATATATTACAATAACTGTCGGATTTACCAATAATCTATTGCCAGAATTATAAAAATTTACTTGCACATCTCATTTTTTCAAGGTATATTTGCTTTATGGAAAAACATCTCACAAAAATAATGATAATTATGAATTTAATTTTAGGTTCTATAATTTTAATTGGTGCTACAACTAAACCAATAATTAAATCAAAAGAAACAAAACTATTTAATTGTAATACTATGTTAGAAGTTGAAAAATACCATTCTGCATGGTCAAAAGCTGGATTTTATTATAAAGATCTAACACCAATTTTAATATCTTCAAAAAATATTCAAGATGTTTATGATACTGAAAAATATACAACAAATTATATTTTAGTTCTTGAAAAATAAAATAATATATGACAGCAGACGAAGCATTTAAAAAAGCAAATGAAATAAAAAGAAAAAAAGCTGAGGAAAAACTTAATAATATTAAGGAAAGCAAACAATTTAAAATTATTTTAGATAAGATAAATATTGCTGCTGAGAAAGGTCAGATGGCATTGACAATAAATGAAAATAATAAATCATTTGCAGAACCATTAAGAACTTTAGGTTATAAAGTTGAATTTTATGGTGATAAAGAAATGAATATCAATTGGTGTTGTAGAGAATAAAATGTTTAAAATAAAACAACATATTGAATATGATAAAAATTATAATATTACTTATTTAAAAGAAACTATTAGTGATATTGTTGTATTTTGGGAAAGATATTATTATGTTGACAATGAAATAAAATATAGTGAAGATAGTAATAATTACAAATATTTGTATAGAAATAATAAAAAAGTAAATCAAAAACCAATTGAATTTGTTAGTAGATTTGTGAATAATAATGTTAATTTAATAAGGGGTGTTATTACAGAAACGATATTTGAAATTAATAATGAAATTCCATTTTAAATAATTATGAATTACAATATAAGATTAGAAAATATTAAAAAGAAATTAACACCAGAATTTTTAGAAACATTAAAAGAATTTGGTAAAGTTGTTGGTTGGGAAACGGATTATTGTGAAATAAGTGCTTTCATATGTCTAGCTTATGAGAAGGCTGAACAACCAGAACCTAGTCAAGAAAAATTAGAACCTTATGATACAGAAGATTAGTAATATATTTAAATATTTTATAATTGCTTTATTTATAATAAGTTGTTTTGGTCATATAACACATAAAGACTATAAAAAACCTAAAAAAATTAATTATAATGATGGTCATCGTAGGCATGGTGCTTTAAAAGTTGTGTTTGGTGGTTAATTTTAACAAATTAAATTAGGTTATTAAGAAATTAATGTTTACCTTTGTATTCTAAAATGAAAGATAAATTAGAAAAAATATTATTAATTAGTGTTATTGTATTAACATATGGGTCTTTTATTGTGTTATTTTATTTATCTAAATCAATAAAATAAATGAATACAGCATACTATCAAAAAAGACATAGAAAACATACAGATAAATATAAATCTGATATTGTTGATTTGGTTAATAAACTTAATCTAAGTGATGATGAAGAGATTTATTTTAATAAGATTGTTACATCTATTGGGATATTAGATCATGAAGAATTTGATCAGAAATATGTTGGTATTACAAACAAATATTTTATAGTTGAAGATAGATATGTTGGAACAAAGGAATATGTTAATATTAAAGCAAATTATATAAGAAGCACAACATTAAAGAGTATTATTGAACAATTAAAAGAGTTATTATGAAAAAATTTATATTAAGATTATCAAATAAATTTCAATCACATCATGGTTGTCCTCAAAAAATTACTGTTAATGCAGATGAATTTGATATGCATGGAAGTGGACATAATGGAGTTTATGTTTTTAAAAATAAAGCAAAACAATTAGACCAACCAATGGAGTGGGTTGCTTGTTACCCAATGGAAGATACAATAATTGAAAAAATAGAAAATATCAATGAGTAAGAAAACAATATTATTTAAAAGTACTAATTCTGATGAATTATTTATTAAAGTTATTTATAATGATGGGTTTAATTTAACATATCAAATACATCCTGATAGCGTAGAGGATTTTAGAGAATGGGCTGAAACAACACCCAATAGAAAATTTGTTTATAGTATAATGGATCTTGAAGATGGTTTATATATTGATAATGATTTAGTGGAGATAAAAGAAGTTAGTATACCATATAAAACAGTATTAAACGAATTTAAAGATAAGGTAATTATTCCTGAAGTTATGGATATGGCTTTCTTTAAAGATAAAAAACAAACGTGGGATGATATATTAAAAAATATACAAGAAAAATCAGATTATGTTTTACAAATTGATTTAGAATTATTAAGCATGTTAAAAAAATATTATAACCCACCAACATTAAAATGAAAAAAGGAGATATAGTAAAAAGAGTATTAAAATACAAACCAATTAAAGGTACTCGAATAGAGGGTGAAGGCTTTCAAGTTGAATTATTAGAAGAGAAAGATTGGATTTACTATGATTCAATTGTTGAAGATGTTTATGAAAATTGTTTTTCAACAATTTATGGTGAATCTGTAGATTTTAATGATGATTCAATAGTATTAAAATAAAAATATGAACAAAGCACTGAGCAAAAAACTGGAACAAGCTGGCAGAAAACATGCCAAATCAACAACATTAGGATTAAAAGATTCTTTTATAAAAGGTGGTGAATTTGTGAATAAGTGTTCAGATAAACAATATACTGAAAAGGATATGTATCAGATCTTACATGAAGGGCTAAATCATTTCTCAGGTGACGAATCAGTAACACCAAATAATATTAAAAAATATTTTAATACTTATATTAAGTAATGAGAAGTAAAGTAGCTAAGAGAATATTAGATAAAACAACCCAACATACCAAAAATATGGTTAATCAAATGGTGGATCTATATTTGGCTAGAAACAAGTATTCAAAACAAACCAAAGCACCATCAAAAAGAGCTTAAATTAGTCATTTTAAAGGATATTTATCATTAATGAAGGATTATATTCAAAAACTATTAAGAGAAGCTTTAAATGAGCTGCATTTAACCCCGAAACTTAAAACTGTTAGTTATCCAGCTAGGATTGAAGATGCTTGGATTGGTAAAGGAATTCCACCTAAACGTGAATTTCCAGATAATAAGATCCCTTTAACTGATGAGATGCAAACTGAGATTAAAAACAGACTATCAAATTTAGAAAAAATAATTTTTAATGTACCAAATACTGGATTAGCACTATTATTATATACTTCAAAATTTGGAATATGCTATGATGATTTTCCAAAAAATCCATTAGATTGGGGAACTGATTTATATGTTTTAATTAGAGATGGGGATAAAGCTAATACTTTATATTGGAAACCAAGAAATTTAAAACCACAAGCTGAATTATATCTAAAATATGACGATTTAATCAATTATATCCAAGGAAAAGATGTTGGAACAATCTCTAAACCAATAACTTACAATATTTTGTTAAATATTATTAACAATTTAAGGAAAAAATAAATTTGGTGATCTCAAAGATAGTTCGTATCTTTGTACTCTAAACAATTAAACTTATGAAACAATTAAATCTTATCGAAAGATATTCTGTTGTATTTTTAAACGGATCTTATGTATCAGAATTTCATGATACTGTTGGTGTTGAATTAGCATTTTATAATGAAGGTTATGGAATAACTGTTTTGATTATTAATAAGAAAATAGATGATATGGATAGTTTATCTAATATTAAAAAGGAAATTATTTATGGTTTTAAATTATCTGAGTTAAATGACGTATCAAAACACCCAACCGAATTTAATAATTTATTTGATTTTATTAAAGAAAAACTTAATTGGGATAACTTACAATTAAATATATCAATTGGTTTATTTCAAGAAGGAATATTACCAACTAGTATTAATAAATTTACATTTGATGTTAATGATATTGATGAAGCAATGAGAGTTGTTGAACCTTACTGTGAATTCATTGATTTTACTAACTTTGACAATTTTAAAGCAACATTAATTGTTGAAACGCAATTAGAAAGAAATGAGATCTTAAACATGATTAAGAAATATATATCATGAAACATTTAAATCTAACAAAATTATTTATTGGTTTAATGGAATCATTTAATATTAGTGGTATGGAAATAAATACCATGAAAAAATTAAACGAGGAACCAGTTGATGTTGCAATTAAATTTTATCCAATTGGAATTGATCCTGAAAATATTGATATTTCATTAGTTGAGGATATTCTTAATGAAGCAACTAAGAATTTTAAATTCCCTAATAAGAAGTGTAAGGTAAATGCTGATGATTCAATATCGATCTATATTGAATTTAATCCTGAACCCATGTATAAAGATTAAATTATATACACAATTGTGTATATATTCCTAGTAAAGATCTGAACTATCTAATTCTTTACTACCAAAATAACTTAATTTTTCTATTTGACCACAAGCTAAAGCAATTTGTCCAGCCTCCACTCTATCCACAAACCTGTTCTTGCTTGTAATGAACCCTTGAATATTATTGCTTCTTGTTGGTTTGCCAGTTATTATTTTATTTGTAATAATAACATTACAGTGTCTTAACCCAATTAAAACATACCCAGATGTTATATTAAATGGTTGATGTGGATATTCATTTCCATCTAAATAATGAATGGCTGCACAAATTATTCTCTCACTTTGATCCTTCATATCTTAATAAACAATCTAAACTTATTAATAATTCCTCAATTGCTTTATTTAAATTTGGTGCTTGAACCACAATGGCTGGTTTCTCTTTTAACCAAGCTACATAACCATTATAATCTTTATAGAATAATCCTGTGAGATCACCAATATCAGTTTTGAGCTTTAATGTTTCATCTACTTTTAGCATATTGTTTTATATAATTTTTTATTAATGGATATAAATACTGTCCTGTCTCAACATAGGTTAATCCAAATATCTTAATAAAATAATCTATAAAATAATCATTAATAGTTATTTTTCTTTTTCTGGATTCATACAAAAAACAACATATATGATTTAATCTAAAATCAATCCATTTAACTTTTGACATAGGTAATGTTGAAGAACTTACATCATTTAATTCTTTAGTTAAATCATTAAATGTTTTTTCAATTAATATTTCAAGTTCTTTATTCACTATATAAATTTAATTGTTCTCTTTGAATATTTTGCTGTTATTGTTTTATTAATACAATCAATGGTATAATTATCACCAGATTGTTTAATTTTCCAATATTTGTTTCTTGCACCTCTTCCCTTAGCTTTACCATTCATATTTTCACCAACTGGTGAAGCACACTCAATTTCAAATATTATATTTCCTTTATAATTTCCTTCTGTTAAAGCTTTTAAAACTTTATCAACATTTTCTTTTTTATTACCAAACCCTAAATAACTATTATATCTTGATGTCGTCCAACCAATGAATTCATTTAAAGCTTTCCTTGTTAATTTGGATTCAACATAAGTTGGTTCAATTTCTTTTTTTGGTTCTTTTATAATTAATGGATTTCTTTTATATAATCGTTGTCTTGCAATTATTTTAGCTTCATCCTTATCCTTTGGTAACTTATTTATAGTATCACCTAAAGCTTTATTATTAAGTTCTCTGAATAATAACGGACTAATGAATTCTGAACATTCATCAATGAATTTATATATTAATCGTAAATTATTCATTAAAATCAATATGTTTTAAAATCATTCTTTTAAGAAAGGATTTTGATCTAATTGTTGGTATGCCAAATACTTTTTTAAATTCCATATATAAATTAAACCAAATAGTTAAATGACTTCCATCTAAATCACAATCAAAAATTATAGAATAATATCTATCATCAAATTTAGTTTTATCACGAACTATAATATGATTTGTATTCATTCCACGCTCAATAATAAAATCTTCTTTTCTTTTAATAAAATATTTTTCCATTAAAGAATCCATTTGTTTTCTGACTTTTAACTTTTTAAATGATTTAATATGTCTTTCTTTTTGTCTGATCATTTAATAATAATTAATCTTTTATATGTTTATCATCAATGTATTCAGTATCATCAGCACCACTATCATTAATCTTGCAAGTATTTAAACTAGGACAAAGTATATTTTTAGTGGTATTACCTTCACCCATTTGAATCATCATATCATTTAAATAAAATTTACTTGGATATGCTATTAATTGAAATTGTTTTGCTAATAAAGTTAATCCACTTTCTTTACATCTTTCAGTTGCTTTAATTAAAGCATTATAAGCTTTGATTTGTTTTTTGGTGAACTGATAATTTTCTATTTGTTCTTTTGTAACCTTAAAGGGTTTAATTTCTCTCTGTGCCATATTATAATTGTTTTATATACACTTATGTGTATATGTTTAGCATATTCACTTAATTATATTTTGTTTTCTTACTTTTTTTAGACATTTCTCACAATATTCCCATTCTGCAATGGATTGTTTATTATTAAAATAGAATTCATAAAATTTTCCATTCTCATAAATAACTTCCTCAACTTTGGTAAAATTAAGCATTCCTTGTGAACCACAGTAAATATTACCATCACCAATTAAATGATATTTTCCTTTACCATTATGTTGTGCCGAATATTTAAGCATTTTTTAATAATTCTTTAATTAAATCACAAGCCATTGTAAACAAAGGATGATTTGAATTTCTTATTGAAATATTTCTTTGTAACCAACGAATATTAGAAATATCATCTAAATTCAATTTTGATTCAGGAATATCCATATTAATTAATATAGTTTGAAGTGTTTCTTTTGTTTCGTTCATAATAAACCACAAAGATACCTAATATATTTCATATTTCCAAATTTATTTTTAATTTGTTAAAATTGTTAAAATATTAGGTGATCTAATATTAATTACTTACCTTTGACACATGAGAAAATTAACTGAATCAAAATTACCACATAAAGATATGGTAATAGATGCAAATAAATTAGAAGATTTACTTGTTAAATGGTTAAAGAAAGAACATAATAGAAATGAAAATTCTACTGATTTACAAATAAAAGTAAATTCAGGTTCAAAATTAACTGAATATCATAAATTATTAGAATATATTAGAAAGAACGCAATAAAAATTATTAAATAATATGGAAAATGTAACACTAAATCAAGAAGTTATGACACCTTTTGGAAAGGCTAAAATAACGGTAATAGATAGAATCAATAAAAATGTTCGGGTTGTTCACTTAGAGTCGAAAATACCTATAACAGACTTCAGATTTGAAGATTTAAAAGAATTAAATAGTTAATATGAAAAAAACTTTAGATGATAGAGAAGTACCTGATAGATGTTATTATTATCTATTGGATTGGAACGAAGTTAATAGATAGTTTGCTTTAAAGTTATTAACAGATGCAAGAAAGTTAAATGAATTAACTTATGATGAATTTTGGGTATTATTTAATCATGCAACAAAAAAAGATTTAAATAAATTTGGAAAATTGAAATAAATTACTTATCTTTGATTCAATAAATAATAAAACTATGGAAGAATTAATCGAAAAACTAGAAAATGACTTAAAAAATGTCAGTAATAATTATGATTATTATGCTACTTCAGTTACATTAGGAGATGTTAAAAATTTGGAAGAACGTTCAATCCAAAGATTAATTGAGGTTATTAAATTTTTAAAGGAAAATTAAAAAATAAATTTGCACATTAAATAAATAATACTTACATTTGTACCATGAAAGATAAAGACAAAGAATTACTAGATAAGATTAAATCATTCTTTTTAGATGATTTTCATTCAGAGGAAGAATTAATGAAAGCTATGTCATCAAGTGAATTAATTCTTCATGACCAATATGGTAAAAAAGCTTTGTTAGAGCTTAATAAAGTTATTGAAGATAAAACCTTTGTTCACTTTAATGTACCTGAAGAAAAGGTTTACCATGATAGAAGTTGTGTGTTAGCCAATTTGGAATCAATTAGCAAATGTATTGGAAATCATTATGGACTTATTACTTGTTTCCATGAAGGTTTAGAAGGCGATACAATGATATTTAAAATTAATAAAAACTAAAATATGGATTTTAAAGAACAATTAAAAAACGAGTTTATCCCACGTATTAAAGATATGTTGGAGAAAGAAAAAAATCATTTTACTTTTTTAAAAGAAAGTAGAACTAAACTTAAAACTTTACCATCAACAACTACCTTATTTGGTTCATCAGTTAAATTGGATTTTAATGATGAATTTAACATGGATAAATTGATTTCCCAATCACAATGGAATCTTACATTATTGGAAATGAGATTGGTTGAATATAATGAATATTTAAATAAAAATTAAAATAATATGGCAGAATTCATTGGAGGTTTAATAGTTGGATTAATGTTTGCATTGCAAGCTTATTTCGGACAAAAAAGAATTATTAAAATTAAAGAACAACATATAGATCATTTACAAAAAGATAGTAAATTTTGGTATGATTGCTATACTGATATTTTAAAATTAAAGAAATAATATGAAAGATTTAATTAAAAATTATTTAGAAAATAATATTAATTATAATTATAAAAATGTTGAAATAACATGGATTTTAAGTGGTACTTCATTATTGGAATGTGGAATTGAATGTGACGATGATTTTGGTGGTAGAAAGAGAATAGATAACTTAGAGATTAATGTTTGGGAAGTTTTGGCTTTTGTTAATGAAAAACATAATAAATAAAATGAAAATTTTAAGTAAAACAATAGGTGAATTAATTGATCTAGCAATGCAAGGATTTATATTTGTTGGTTGTAGTTATCTAATATTAGGTGAAACAAAACCTGCAATTGGACTAGGATTAATATGTTTTTTCATCTTTATTCAATTAAAAGATATTAATGATAAACTTGATAAATAAATGAAAGATTTTAAATTAGAAGATAAAAAAGAAAAATTAGTTTTATTAAAAAGTAAAGATGAAGCTATTAAAATAGTGTGGGGTTGGATAAAGAGGAATGAAATTAATTTACAACAATTTAAAGAATTAATTATTTATATTTCTTAATAATATGGAGCAAGATTTAATCAAAAAGATCAGAGGGGCGATGTTAGGTATTAAAACTAAATCTAAGACACCCAAAGATTCAAACATAGCAATTTACCTTAATAAGCTTAAAGATGTAAATAAAGGGCAATATGAAGGTTTATTAGCTGAATATAAACAACTCTTAATTGATATTAAGAAAAAGATTTAACAAAATAAATTTGGTTATCTCAAATAAAGTCCTTACATTTGTATCATAATTTTAAAAACTAAATTAAAATGAATACAAAAACTAACAGAATTAAATCATCAAAACGAATTTGGGATGATTATAAAGTAAAAATAACAAAACAATTTATTAGTGATTTAGCTGAAGGGCATTTAGAATGTTGGAAAAGCCGTTATGAAGGTAAATTAAAGAGAGATGTTAGATTTGATCTAAATGTTAATTATGATATTTCATTAGAGATTGAAAGTGTTGAAGAATTATTAGGACGAAAATTAGGTGATGCTGAACGTTCAGACTTAGAAATACGTTTTATTAAAGAAGTTGTTAAACAATATAAAGTAAAATAATATTATTATGAAAAACCTAAGACAAAAAGCTAATAGAAAATATAATTTCGACTTTGATTTTAAAAGTAAAAGACTTGGTGGACTTTATATTTTTATGAATAAATATTATGGTTCAGCAAACACAGATAAAGATAATAATCCAATTTATGAAGTTGGATTTGAATCAGGAAAATCACATTATTTTGATTCAAGATTAAAAGCAAACAAATTTTTTGATAAGAAAGTTAAACAATTAAAGGATTTATTAAGTTAATTTAAAAATATTATGGAAAAAGAATTAGTAAAAGAACGTTTTAAAAATACATCATATACCTTTGGTTTTGAGTTTATTAAAGATAAAGATGGACATGAAGGAATTGCTTATGGTATTGGTTGGGGTCAGATTCATTTATATGAAATATTAATTAGACCTGACAAAATAGAATATAGGTTTAGCCATGCAACAAATGGCAGATTAGATAAAATTAAAGAATTACCATTTTCGGATAATTTTTTAATTCCAAAAGATACTAATGAATTTTATGAGTTTTTAATTAAATAAAAATATTATGAGCAAAGGAAGTGAAGAATTACGGCTAACACAAAAGGCAAAAGCAATTGTTGAAAAAGCTGTTAAGGAAGTAAACGATCTTAATTCAGCAACATTTACAAACACCAAATATCCAAAACAAATGTTATTGGAATTGGTTATTAAGGAACTTGAAAACAGGGTTTAAAAAATAATTTGTAAAATGGAAAATAGAAAAAAAGAAATATTAGAAGGGATTAAAAAGTCCAATAATTTGGAATTATTAGATAAAATATTATCATTAGCTGGTGGAGATGATTATGATATTGGTTGTTTTACGGAAATTGGTTCATGGGAATATGGTGAATTATATAAAGAATTTACTAAAAGATTGAAAGAATGTGGATTTTTAACAAAATAAATTTGGAGAATTAAAATAAAGTTTGTACATTTGTCTTATACTAATCAATTAAACTAAAAATCATGAAAAAGAAATCTAAACCATTTAATGTTATATTAAATCCTTTAACAAGGGAAGTAACAATTGAAAGAAACGATTATACTATTAATTTATCATTTGAAGATATTGATGAATGGCAAGGTTTTGACCATGAAGATGGACAATATGATGCACGTTTATATTATGAAGATGGTGAAGGTGTACAGTTTTCAATTTACCCAGTTGTTAATAATAAAGGTGAGTATGAAACATTAACAAACGCATGGGAAAAAGTTAATCTTAAATTAGAACCTATAAAAATAATTCCAACAAGTAAAAATTAAAATTATGAAAGATATAAAAACATTTAAGGAATATCGTTTAACCGACCAAAATAAACAAGAGGTTATTATGATTAGAGAATTTAAAAACCACGTTAGAGATGGATATATTCCTGATCAAATTGTATTTGGAACTAAGGATGGAACTTCAAGTACACCAAATGAATATTTAACTGACAGAGAAAAACAAGTGATGTTAAGTACATTACAATGGTTAGGAAGTCATGTTGGACACTGTTATTTAAGAAATTGTGGTTTGTTAAATGATTTTAAATATTAATTGTTAATAAATAATATTATGAATTTAGAATACGGAATGAAAATAAAAATGCAAGTTAATCCAATAAAGTTTAACTTCATGAATATGTTTGGTATTACTTCATCAAATAGTGAAACAGTTGAGGCAGAATTTACAATAGATAAATATTGGGAAGATGATGTAGATGCCAATAGATATAAAGTAAAATGTATACCAACAGATAAAAGTGGTTTCATTGGGATTGAAAAGTTTTATAGTCTTGATCTTAAACTAATGATTAATAAAGGAATTGTAACAATTGTTAATAACTAAATTTGTTTAATATATATAAATTATATATTTTTGTATCATGGAAAAAATAGCAAAAATAAAATTACCTTGTCTTGTTAATGTTAGTGATTATCATCAGTTTAGTAATGTTAAATGGTTAATTAGTATATTAAGTGATACTAATGTAGAAATTGAAGAACTTGGTTTTGATACTAATTCAAAACGATATATTGGAGTTATTTATAGTGATGAATTACCATCTAAAAAAATTATAAATAAACTTATTAAAGAAAATAAAATTGTATTAAATACATATAATTAAAATGGAAATATTATGAAAAAAGTATTCACAATTTACATAGTTAGTTCAAAAGATGTTCATGTGCCATCAACTGATTATTATGCACGAAATAATGAAGCACAAACTGACACTATTGAAGTTTTACAACATTTTTATCAAGCTGATACTGAACCTGAATGTGAAACCTATTTGTTAGAAAATGTAGTTGAACCTTATAAAAATGATAAATATATTATATTACCAACCTTTGTTAAAAAATAATATTATGACGGTAAAAGAATTTGTAAAAAGCAAAATGCCAAAGGCGAGAGCTGAAAAACATAAAGAAGGTAGAATTAAAGGTTTACAAAAAACTTATTGGTTAATAAGGGATGGAATGCAAACTATGTACTTCGCTATTGGTGATACAGAAAGCAAGGCATGGAAAAGAGCAAAAGAAAGAATATTAGAAATAGACCAAAATTCAAATAAATAAAAATAATGAAAACAGAAGAAATAACTAAAGGTGATCTTGAAAAAAATAGCGTTTTTACAGTGAAGAAATTAGATCAAATTTGTAAAATACTTAAAGATTCAAATTTTAAAAATGTTGACTTAGAACATTTACATTTTATGTTACAAGATTTAAATAATACCCATAAAGATACATTAGGAATTAAATTACCTTAAAACTAAATGAGAACATTATTCAAACATAACGGACAAGTTATCTATTCAATAGATTTTGATGTCTATATTAATGAATTGCAATTATTGGTTAATGAAGTTGCAAGATCAGTTGAAGCTGACCCATTTGAGATTGAATTATCTTATGAAGAAATTCCAGTTAATGTAGATATTGATAAATCAAATATTTGTGTAACAGATGAAGGTAAATTAATATTTGATATGAGTTTTGGTAATGAATTTGGCGTTAATTTTATGGAAAATAAACCAATTAACGGAATAAGATTATCATGTGATTTAAAGATTGATGGGGTGTTGGAGAGATTCTTAGATAAAATTGTTGATAATAAAGCTGATGAAAATTTGGAATTTATAATTTAATTACTTATCTTTGTAGCATGAAAAGAAAAAAAGCATTTTTATTAACAGATACTTCTTTCTATGGAAGAATAAAAGAAGTTCCAATTTGGATTAATGAAATTAATAATGATCTATTTCCTGTTAAGTTTGAATATAGGGGATTCAGAGGTTATAAAGGATTAGTATTTACTGCAAGAGTATCAGAAATTAAATTTATATAAATTATGAAAAAAATAACATTAACAATAGAAATATCTGAAAAATCTTTTGAATTATTAAAACAATTAGAAGATGGTAAAGGAGCTGAATTCAGAGATTATGAATATGATTCTTTAGAAGAATGGAAAGAAAAAGAACAATGGTTTAAGGATGGTATTAAAACTGAAGATTACTTTAAAGCAAGGAATTTTTGTGATATGATAGATTTTGAAGAACTTATTGAAAATGATTTGGTGGATGATGGGGATGGGATGGCTTGGCATAGAACTTATTATATTAGTGAGAAGGGTAAAAAAATGTTGGAACAAAATAAAACAGAAAAATAAATTTGCATAATTAAAAAATTATTAGTATATTTGCAGTATGAAAACAATAAAATTTATTCCAACTGGAAAAGCAATATCAGATTTTGAAATATCAAAATTTGTTGATGAAATGTTGACATCTGAAGAACAAGAATTTCATATATCAACTAATCTTGTAATTGATGAGATCAGAGCAAGGATTGTTGAGAGGAAGATTGGTCTTGATGATTTACATATTTATGTAGCAGATGAATTTGGTGGAGAAACATATTTTACTATTGATAAAAATGGTAGAAGTAATGATTTTGAAAAATCACAAGATATTCATACTGATATTTTAACAAGAATAATTTTAGGAGCTAAACAAAATAAATAATTATGGAGTTTAATATATGGAGAGTTAACGAACCTTTGTTAGCAGAGTTTAAAAGAGTTAGAAATGAATGTACAATTGATTGGGCTAATTATGAATCAAAATCTGTACCTAAAGTACAAAGTACTGTTAAACCAAAGTATAAGCCAATGACACAAGAACTATGGTTTGCAAGATTGGTTAAAACTTTAAAAGTAAATAAAAATTAAAATGATAACAATAAATAATATAGAATTAGCATCTAATTTGGCACATGAAAGAACATTAGCCGAATGTATTAAATCAAATAAAATTGTTGATGAACATGAATTATATGTTGATTTTAACGCTGAAGTATTAACATATAAAGATAATATCCAAGATATATTTAATGATTATTATGATTATTATTTAAATGAGATTGAAAATACTAAAATTTAGATAAAATAAATTTGGTTAATTAAAATATTATACTTACCTTTGTGAAGTTAAACTAATAAACAATAAAAAAATGGAAACAATAGAATTAAATAAAGAGATTCTTTTAAAAGAATACAAAAAAGCTGATGCTTGTGGTAAAAAGTATTTAGTTAAACTATATGGTAAAAAAACATTTATAGAACCTAAGAAACCATTAAATTTAAGAGATAAACTTAAAACATTTGATGATGTTTTAAAATATAATAAAACAACTTTAGTTAAGGAATTACCTTATAAAAAACCTTCCAACCAAAGACAAAAGAGTTTAAATGCAAGTGCTATTTGGTTATTAATTGTTGAAACTTTTAATGAAGGTAAAGTTAAAGACTTCAATGATTCAGATCAAAAAATGTATGTTCCTTATGGTTTATATGATAAAGAAAATGGTGGCTTTTCTTACTACTGCTACAACGATTGGTCTTCTTATTCTAATGTGGGTTATGGGTGGGGCTTTTTAAACTATGATGATATGATTTATTGCACAAAACAATTTCAGAAAGAATGGAGTAATTATTTGTTGGGTAAGGTATAATAATTAAATAAAATGAAAATAAGAATAGGTAATTACATATATATTAAACACACAATTAGATATTATCCATATTATAGTTTAGCTGTGTGTGGAGAAGTTAAAATGGGTGTTGATGGTGAATATATAAATTGGTTTAAATAAAATGATTAAAGAACTATTAACTGATCTGTATTTTTACTTAATACTTTGTGTATTAATGTTATTAATAACAATTTAAGAATAAAATGAAAACAATTGAAGAAAATAAAGAAGATGTTGAACGTTGGATTAGAGATGTTGAAGATACAATTAATATTTTAAAAACACAAAAAACTAAGCTTGAAAGTAGTATTAATTCAGAAAAACAACATCTTGAAAATTACAAAAAAATATTAGAACAACTAAATAAACAATAAAAACAAATAAATATGAAAAGAAACATCGAAGCATTAACCGCATGGTTAATTGAGATCAAAAAGGATGGGAAAAAACACCCTGGTTCTTTGACTGGTCGCAAAAAAGATTAAAAGAAATTAGTAGTGGGGTAGTACCCTGAAATAAGACTTATGATAGTATGATTTAGCGATTGTATGTAGTTGTAGGTAAACCGATAGACAGGGCTTTGTGTTATAACTGTAACACCTACTGACATTAAAAATATGGGTAAGTCTATACGTTTATGGATAATACTGAGTTAATACCATAAAATGTGTGTAAAGGGGTATAGAAACACGCCATTATCCGTCATATTGATTAAAGCTAATTGATTAATTTTCAGTTAGCTTTTTTTATTATTTAACAATTTAAATTTGGTTATATTAAAAATTGTTATTATATTTGTGATATAATTAAAATTAATAATATGAAAAGAGAAATTATATTGCAAAACATCTTTAGTTTTTTTCAACAAATGACACAATGGTTAAGCCATCCAAATAATTATGCTGAATATCATAATAAAGCTTTATCATTAATTGAATTATTGGAAGTTTATGATTGTGGTAGTGTTGGTGGTTTTGATAGGGAAAATAAAAATCAAACTATAACTACTTATAATCTTTATGATCGGTTTTTAACATTAGTTAGAAAAGAAAATACAGAATTAAAAAAAGAAATTTATTTTACTGTTGAAACAATGACCGAATATTGGAAAGAGATTAATAAATTAAGAGAAAAATTTAATAAATAACAATGAAATTAAGAGATCAATATAATAAAAATAAAGAAGCTAAAATTGGTGAAACTTGTATTTGTCCAAGTTGTAAAACATCATTTACCAAACAAAGTTATCAACAAGTATTTTGTAAATCTAAACAAGGCACTAAATGCAAAGATAAGTATTGGAATACAGTTACACCTGAAAAGAGAAACAATACAACAAGAATTTCCCCTGCTAATGCTAAATACATGGCTTTAAATAGCAGACAAAGAACTATTGATAGACAAGATAGATTAACAATTGAATTGGAATATGATGGAGAATGGGATGGACATAATTGTTATGTTGGTAGATGTGAATGGTGTGAATGTTTAATTTGTAGATGTATTGATTAATTTAAAGATTATGAAAAAGAAACTAACAGAAAAACAACAAAAAGTAATTGCTATCCTTAAGCAATATCCTAATGAAATGATAATGCACAATGGTTGGTTAACTGGTGGACATGGAATTGAATTTGATATGAGAACAATTGAGAGCCTTAAGAAAAGAAAAATAATTGTTGATGGTAGATTAAATAAACCTATAACATTTTTAAATGGTTGGGAAGAAGTAATTAAGAATATAAAATTCTAATCCATATACACATATGTGTATATGTAACAATAAAAACAACAAAAATATGATAAATAAAACATTAGAAACTTTTGATAAATGGAATGAAGTTTCGGATTACGAATCTGATAAAACAACTGTCAGTTTATTAAATGACAAAGGAGAAATAATTGCAGAGTATAACTATTCTGAATTTACCAAAACTGATTTTGATTATTTTCTTAATAAATTTAAAAAATAATGGAAAATAATAAGATCAATCCAATTGTTGCAAAAGTTATTAAAAATTTAACTGAGGCAATTAAGAAAAGCCCAACTGGTGTTTCATTTGTTCAAATTTGTAATTATACCAATAAAGAGGGTGAAGTGCAATGCAATACAATTAATATTGGTGTTGATTATAACAGAACCAAATTAAAAGATATTGAATATCTTAGGAATTTAGATATAAAACAATTAGAAAACCTTGATAAATTAGATTTAAATCTATTAGAAGAAGCAAGGGTATAATTATTAAGTTCTTTAATTAAACCTGAGATTAATAGAAGTGAAGGTCAGAAAAATGCTTTTATACATATAAACAACGGTATTAAAGTATCAATGATTGGTGATGTATATATTTTTGGTTACAGGCTTAAAAAGACTATCATAGTACCTACGATTTACAAAGAAGTAAAGTCCCGACCTATTACAATAGCTAAAAACTATATTAAAACTTTCCTTAAGACTTCCAAATATAAGCAATTTAAATTAGAGAATATTGAGAGATTAAATTGTAATAAAGAACAATTGGAAATCACAATTTAACAAAATAAATTTGGTTATCTTAAATATTTGTTGTACATTTGTCTTATAAATCAATTAAATATAAACAACATGACAATTCTAATAGCCATACAAAATCAAGACATTATCAAAAATATCTTACCTAAAGTATCTTTTACAGAATCTACAAAAAATACTTGTACATTTAAAGTATCTGAAAAAAAGTTTAATACTTTATACAATGAAGTTAAATTACTGGGTTATAATCCTTATGCTTTATTAGCATGGTAGTGTTAATAACTTTATTTGGTAAATCAAAATATTATTAATACATTTGTCTAAACAATTAAAAAAAGAAATCATGACAACAAAAATAAACAAAGCACCTGAAAAACAAATTAAAGTAAAAGAATGGAAATATTTTCATGCTTATACTGATAACAAAGATGAATATTTTGAATTTGCTGATTTTGATAATGATTATAACAAAGCAAAAAAAGCGGGTTTAGAACAAATTAATAAATGGAAATCTGAAGGAGAAATTAATTTAAGATTATATTTTGTTCATGAAAAGGAAAATGAAGATGAACCTATCGAAACATTAGTACAAGATTTAATTTATACTAAAGGTACTTTTCCTTACTAAATTATGCCAAAAGATAAATTAATATTGGAAGTTAAATTTACCAAAATAGGTAATAAAATTAAATATGAATTACCTGTTAGAATGTTTTGTGAAAGGCAAAATAATGAAATAGCAAACACAATGACATTGGATAAAAATGATAGTACTATTATAGTTTGGTTAGGCAAAAATCCTGATAGATTATTTAAGAAATCCAATGTGATATTTAAAAAAGTTTTCATTGGTCAGGTATATGATAAATGTGATAAAGTAAAATCTAAATAATTAAAATTATGGAAATTCAAGAATTAAGAGATAAAGTATTTAGTTGGTTTCAAACTAAAGTTAATAATGAACCAACAATTAAAACAAATCAAAGACTTATTGCAATTGATAAACAATATGAAAGACAACTTGATACAATGAGTTTGGAATCAAAAAGAGATTTAATATTGGATTGCGAATATAATTATATTCAACAAGCATCAATGAATGATTTAACAACATTATATAAAATAAATTAGGAAATACTAATTAAATACCTTACCTTTACACTTATGGAAATATCAATGACAGAATATAAGAATGATAAGATATTATTAGAATCTTTACATAACAAAGCTAAGGTTCATTATGATGATATTAATTGGAATGCTTATTATAACTTTAAAGTAAGTATGAAAGCCAAATACCCACAATCCTATACTGAAAAGGGTAAAATGATCTTGGTTCTATAATTTAACAAATTTAAAAAATAAACTTATGTTAGTAGCAATATTATTAGGACTTCATTTTATTGTAGATGTATTTGATGATGGTGATGTTAATTTGTTTTCAACACCCGCATTTATAATTGTATTATGGAATACTTGTTTTCCATTAGCCATTATTGTAATGGTTATAGTAACAATTATTATATTAATTCACTTATTTAACAAATAATATTTGTTTTATTAAAATATTATTCTTACATTTGTTCTCAGCTAACCAATTAAACCAAACAACAATGAAAAATACATTAGATATACCATTTGGTATTAGTTCACCAACCCCATTAGAAGGTAAACCATTGAAAGTAAGCATTGTTTCAATATGTGTTGAAATTTATAATAATACATATTTTAAAGCTATGGTTGTTACTGATGGGGAAGTACAAATTAAATTATATCGTGATGTTTCATGGACTAATGAAGATTTAATGAATCATGTTGAACAAAGACAAGATAAATACCAAGAACTATTAAATTATAAAAAAGATTAAAATAAATTTGGAAAGATCAGAAATTATTTGTACATTTGTATTGTTAAATTAAAAACTAAAAATTATGAAAAAAGATAGATTTGTATTGGTATCAACAATTGATAATTCAAACGTTGGTGTTATTAACTTGGGTAAATTAAATAACGAATCAATTAAATACCCTATTGAGGAAAAAGTTGTTGAAATGATTAAGGGTGAATATAATTGTCCTGTTAAGGTTCGTTTAACTGAATTTAATGATGTTGAACCAATATTATGTAATGTAACTGTAATTGTTGAAGGTGAAGAGGGTGATGTTGAATTACAAGTGAATGTTGAAGAAACTTATATTTATTAATTAACTAAAAAACTAAATAAAATGAAAAAGAAAATAAAAACAGTTCATACAATAGACCAAATTAAATGGCATTTGGAAAATAATGTTATACCAAAATTAAATGAAAAAACAATTGATACAATTCTAAAAGATATTGAATTATTCAATGAAGGTCAAATCAATTTAGAAACACCAATAGGAAATGGTAATGTATTATTTGGTGAGATGTGTGAGGATTTAAATATTGATTTAGTTAGAAAGTAATGGTTAATAGACACACATTCATAAAATATTCAATATTTTTAATAGCATTGGGAACAGCCATTTATTTGTTATCATTAAAATAAAAGATTTAACAAAATAAATTTGGAAATTAGAAAAAAAGATCGTACATTTGTATAATAATAAACTAAAATCAATAAATCATGAAAACAGAAATTGTAAGTGTTATCGAAATTAACAGAGGAATTGCTAAAGCACCAAAAAGCTTTATAATCACAAATGGAAGTAATAACCCAAACCGAACAGAAATTGTTTTAATAGCTGAAAAGCTATTTGAAGAAACGGCTAAGGCAAATGGAATGAGTCATGATGAATTGGAAGAAGCATTAGATAATGGTTTTTATGCTAATAACAACGGAAATGAAGTGTTATTAACATGGAGTGAAATAATGAATTAACAAAATAAATTTGTTTAATTAAAATAAAATATTTATATTTGCAATATGAAATCAAAGATAATTACAATAAACGGAATTGAAATGTTAGCTGAATATTGGAGAGGCAATTGGCATGTAAGATATAAAAGTACATTAGCAATTAAACCAAGCTTAAAAGAAGTTGAGCAAGATATTTTAAAATATGAATTTAATAAATAAATAAACTATAAATAAAAATGAAAAAACTAATCTTATCTTTATTATTAACATTAACATTAACACTTAATGTTAATTCACAATGCAATGCTAACTTTACTTATTCAATTAGCCCAACAAATCCTTTACAAGTAACTTTTGTAGCTGATGTAAATAATTTCCCAGTTGGTTCATTTAATTTTGAATTTGAATGGTATGTTTTTAGTACATTAACAAGTACAAATAACCCTGCTGTAATTACTTTTAGTAGTTCAGGAACTTATAAAATAAAGTTTTATACTAAAGCTTGTTTAGCTAGTCCATTTGGAGTACCTTGTAGTGATGATTCAACAATGTTTATTACCGTTAATGATGGTTTAAGTACAGGAATTAAAGATCATTTAAAGAATGATAACCAATTATTAGTATATCCTAATCCTACCAGTGGAATAGTTAATCTAAAGCTAACTGAGAGTGATTTAGAGAAGAAATATAGTGTTGTTAATATGATGGGACAAATTATATTGGTTGGTGAGTTTAAAGATTTAACTGAAAAGATTGATTTAAGTGTATTGAGTAGTGGAATTTATATTTTAACAAGTGAAAAGAAAACTGTTAAAATAATGAAAAATTAACAAATTAAATTTGGTTATTAAGGAATAATTGTTTATCTTTACAATCTAAAATTATTACAATATGAATTACGATGAATTAAAAGATAGTTTAATTGCTAAAGGTATTGATGAACAAACAGCTTCAAGATTAGCTGAAGCTGTTTGTGATGCAGGTGGATTATCGGAAGTAGTTGATTTATTAATTCGTGTTGAAAATAATGAACATTAAAAAATTATATCTTAATGGTAAATTCCCAACACATTCATTTAATTTATATGCTAAGTGGAATAGTTTTATTTACTGGCAATTCAGGAATAGAAAGAACGATATAATGCCATTTATTATGTGTTTATTAACAACTATATTGTTAATAACTATTTTGAAATAAATTTGGTCAATTAAAATTAAATGCTTATCTTTACAACATGGAATACAAAATAAATAGATATTATTGGGTTTTAAGAGATAATGATGGAGATTGGGAAATTGCTATGTTTTTATGTAAAGATACATGGCAAGTGATTGGTGATGAAAATTTATGGTCTACTAAGGATTTTTTTGAAATTGGGGATGAAGTTCAAAAATAAATTTGTTTATATCAAACAAAGTCCTTACATTTGTATTGTTAAAATTAAAAAGATCATGACAAACACAACAAATAACATTAAAGGTCAAAGAGTAGAATTATTTCATTGTGGAATAAGAGAAATGGGTATAGTAACAGGTGAGACTGAAGATAAAAAGAAATATATTGTAGAACCTGATTGTCCATTAGTAACTACTAAAGAATGGTCAAAGACAATGTGTGAATTAAAATAATAATGGAATTAAACGAAATATTATCAAATCTTTGTTATTATGATAAAAGGAATCCTAATAATGATTTGGAACAACTTGAGTTAAGTGATGCTGAACTGGCTTTAAAAAGAAAAGATTGTTCTTGTGATAATTGTTTTTATAATAGAACACAATTAGCAGAGGAAATATTAAGGTTAAGAGATCAATTAAAAATCAAATAATATGAGAACAATAGATAAACAAAATATGAACAAAGTTATTATACTTAATGCTAAAGACATTAGTGAAATACAAGAAATTCTTAAGTATTTTAATTCTAAGGTAAAGAAATAATGAAACCACAAAGATATAAACTATCACAATATACAACCAAAACTTATACAGAGTTGGCAGATGATTTTGAATTATATTTTATAATAGATCATTTTAAGACATCTAAGGAAAATCCAATAAGAGATAGATATGAAGTTGATATGGCAAATATTAACCATTGGATTAATAAACAGAACTTAGGGTTTGATAATATTGGGGATGATAAAAACAAATTTAAACAAGGTTTATGGAATGCTTTAAATAAAATGGGTTGGGGTAAAGCAAAGATATTTGGAAGGTGGGAAAAAATTGTATTTAAATAGATTATAAGCCTACTATACCATTTATATACACTTATGTGTATATGTTTATTTAAACCTCTCAGACTTGCTCTAATAAAGAAATAAGACTATTTTAAAGTACCCTAAAACTATACTGCTATCATATCCTAATTCTGTGGGAATAAGTGGTAAATTGTGGTACTTCCCTAATGAAAGGCTATTCATCTATAACTTAAGAAGTTACGGAATAAACTAGTTTATAGTATAAACCATATTATTAAACAATCATTTGGTTGCATATTATACAAAATGTATAATTAATCTTTAGTTAAGATCATTACCAGTAATAGAGGTATAATATATACACATTAGTGTACAGAGAGTTATTAATCTACTATAAAAAGGTATTACATTGTTGCTCTACGAGCAAATTCTCTCTAATTTTTCCCGTCCAAAAAATTTTGCAAAGATACTAAAAAATTTCTTAATAAACAACTTGCATATATCAAATATAGTCTAACTACTTAATCATCAACTATTTACAAACTGTTAAATTATGTTAACACGCAACTATCTGAATAACAATACTATATCATTAAGCAGTTTGCAAAGATACGCATTTAAATCGACATTACCAAATATTAATTGTTAAAGAATGTTAAAATCCACTAAGACATTATAAACCAAGCAGTTAGCAATACTTTAAAAAAGTTTCGTGTAGGGTGGAGTCTACTTGCTCCGAATCAGTGGGGACTCTTAGAGTGTCATTTTCTAATTGACAATACAAAGATACAAATACTTTAGTTAATATCCTAATTATTTAACAATTTTAACATTTGATCAAAGTTATTAACAATATTAAAATAAATTTGGTTAGTTGGGATTAATTACTTACATTTGTATCATAGAAATTAACTAAAACCTTTATAATATGAAAACTAAAAAATCTAACATTATAACAATTAACCACGAAATTTTAAAGAAATTTAACCCTGCTATTACTAATAAGGGTGAAGATAGAAAACAATACGATTTTTGGAAAGTTGTTAACTATGATAAAGAAAACAGAGAAATAACTGTTTTAGATTATGTATTCAATGATACAATGCACGAAAAACCTTTTAATGGGGCTACTGGTAGTAAATTTGACATTATTAGTAAAGCCGAATATAAGGAACGAATGAAAAAATCTAATATTATTGATTATTTAAAAAGTGCTTCAGAGTTCCCAATGGATTTTGATTCTTTTAATGAGTGGTACAAAGCTATTAAAGATGCTAATGAACTTGAAACGGTTATTTTTGATAATTCTTATAGCCATTTGCACGATTATATAAGAGCTGAATTAAAGCTAAATAAAACAGAGGCTTATATATTTAGCTGTTCAGGTGGTGGGCGTTGTTTTAAAAAGGGATTTAAAGGAAATATTAACCCTGAATTAAGTGAAGTTATTAACCAATTTGAGGGTTAAAATCTTAAAACTTATTTGATAATTATTAATATAAATTATATTAATAATTATCAACAATATTTGAAAAGTACATAGTTATTTTTAGTATTTTTTGCAAATGTTAAAAATGTTAAATAACTTGTATATCTTAAATTAATACCTTACTTTTACACTATATTAATCAATTAAAACTTATTTAAAATGAAAAAAGCAATTTATATTTATTCAGAGGGTAAAAAAATAGCGGTTAAAACTGTTGATATTAACGCTTTTCAGTGGTTCGATAAAATTAACGGAAACAGTTATTTTGCAGGGACTGTTTGTGTTAATTTTGGTTTACCAAATCAATTAAATTTCAATATGCCGTTTCAATATGGTTATGGTGATTCATACCAATATGAAGCTTTAAAGGTATTAAAAGAACATAAGTTAACAATTGATGAAGATATTAACCACTTATGGCATTTACGTGAAAATGGGGTTATATTAAGAACAAATAAAATAACTGGATGCAAGAAAAGAGAGTTAAAAGAATTTTGTTAAATAATTTGGATATATCAAATAAAAACATTACATTTGTATCATAATCTTAAAACCTTATTATTATGAGAACCACAAAAAAAACTTTACAATATTTTGTAGAATTAATAGCTGAAAAAGCTAATTTAGCAACTAATAAAGAACAAGCCATAAAAATGGGTTTAGATAAATATCTATACTTAGAATATAACAGCGTTTACGGTGGTTATAGACTTGTTAATGTTGGTATAAATAATGGGGCACATTATGGGGCTTTTGGTGGTAATGGATGCGAAGCTAATTTAAAGGCATCAAATATGTTAATTAAATTAAGAGCTATTAACGAGGGTATTGTATTTGGGGTTAACGAATTAACAAAAAATGTTATTAATGAATTAGAGAAAAAGAAATAATTAATATTTGTTTATATCATAATTTATTTGTATCTTTGTAATGGATCATAATTTGTTTTAAGGAGCTGGGTTAATACCATAACAGTGAACTTATGTAAAAAACCAAATTAACTGGCTAACTTGTAATGAGTTAGCCTTTTTTATTTACCTATTAAAAAAAATAAAAAATAGGGTGGAGTCTACTTCCCCACAATTTCCAGATTGTTTGACCGTTGTATTTGCTCTTCAACACTATAAAGGTACGAACTTTTTTTGACTTTACCAAATTTATTTTGTTAAATTTTTACTATAGTAAAATGCTAACTATAGTATGTTGTGGGGGTAAAATTCATTATGTATCTTTGTACTTATAAACCAATTAAAACTTAAATAATATGAAAACTAAAAAGAATTACACTAAGTTAGATAAACAGTTTTATCCTGAAGGTGTTAAAACAGAAACTAACAATAAACCAACTAAAGAGCAAATTATTGAGCTATTAATAAACGAAATTAAAGCCAATATAAGCCACGATATAACGGTTTTAGATGATTTACTAAACAGACTACCAAAAAAGGTTTTAATTAATGCTTTAAGCGATTCAGGTTTAAATGAATTAGGAATTCATTTAAATGATATTAATAAATAGAATGTTAATAACTTGTGAATTATAAATGTTAAAATATTTGGTATATCAAAACTTAATATGTACATTTGTCTCATAATATTAAAAATAAGACATTATGACCAACTTAAAAGAATTAACCAATGTTGAAATAACAGATGAATTAATAGGTCTTAATAAAGAATATAAAAAGGTTGGTGATTTGATTGATATGTATGAAAATCTTATTGAAGAGATTGAGAAAAAGGATAAAGCCTTTGATAATAGTACAATAGCAAATGGTGAATTTCATTACCTTAATAAGAATAAAAAATCTTTAGACTACGTTAAAGAGACCAAACACCTGAATGAATCTTTATATAAATTGTATAATGAATCAAATGCCATTTGGAATAAAATTAATGAGGTTATGACCTTTCAAAGATTAGGTAAAGCCATTATGTTATACAAGGCAATTAAGGAATGTTAATAACTTTATTTGGATATTAGTAATTAAATTCATACATTTGTCTAAACAATAAAACTTTAATAATATGAAATTAATAAACGATTTTTATAACAAGGTAGTAACTGAATTACATAAAACATACTTCCCAACTGTTAAGTATTTAAAAGATAATAAACAAGGTGCAAAGCTATGTTATGTTGTTGAATGTTTTAGTAATGGTGTTTTAGGTTACGATGAGTTAATTGTAAATTTAGCTATTAATTGTGAGGATAATAGACCAGTTTATTTACATTTATTAATTTCTAAATTTGTTTTAGATTTTGAAGGTTTTGAACCAAATATTTTTGTAGAGTATCATAGAGAACCAACAAAAGCAGAAATTAAATTTGGATATGGTGCAATTCATTATAAAGATTTTCCAATTAAGCAAGTTATTAAAACCAATGATTTTGGGTTAATAAGATTAAAAAAATGGTTTGTTTGTCCAAACGATAAATTAAGATATTACCGTTAATTTAACAAAATAAATTTGTAAAATAAGAAAAAATTGTTTACATTTGTACAGTTAAATTAATAATCATTTAAAACTAAGAAACTATGTATAAAGCAATTTTATTTCACCCTGAAGGGGATTTTGTAACTGATTTTAAAGATAACAAAACTAAACAAGATGTTTGGGATTGTATAAATGATATGGGTAGCCGTTGGGTATTTTATCCTTTGTCATTTGTTGCAACTGACAAAACAATAGTTGAAACACCTGAAGGTTTAGAGTTCTTAAAAGGTAAAAGAATTAAGACTGTTAAAAAGTTTTTAGCTGACAAATGGAACACTAATAAAGAGGAAATTTGTGAGGTTATAAATAAGGGTTTACCTTTAGGTATTTGTTATTTGAAATATGAAGATATATTATAATTGTTCATAACTTCCTAACTAAAAATTAGGAAGACTCAAAGAAAATACGTACATTTGTCTCACACTAAAAAACTAAATATGTTTTACTACTTCAAAAAATACTTAGGATTAACACAATTAGCTTATCTTAAAAAGGTTCATTTAAAAGAAACTATAACCACAATAACTGGGCAAGGTTTGGGTGGGGTTTATTTTGAACTAAAAGATAGAGTAATTATTAAGGGTAATAAATCAATTGAATGTGTTGTTTTAATTGATGCGGATGGTGTTGGTGATAATACATATTTAGTTCCTTTAGAAAACTATTGGTCTGAATCAATTGAGGAAATTTCCATAAATAAGAGAGCTAAATTTGAGTTTGAAATTAATCCATAATTTAACAAAATAAATTTGGTAAAGTCAAATAAATTACTTACATTTGTCCTATGAAAATCACTAAGGAACAACAATACAAAATGCACAGAATTGCTAATAGGGAATTTGAGTTAGAAAATAACTTAAGAATTAACCATAAGAGGGTGCATAAAAGTAAAAAGAGTTATAATCGTAAAAACTTTAAACAAATTAATATTGATTAACAATGAAAAAAGAATTAAAACAAGCCATTATAAACTTCATTTTTGATAATGAAAAAGATTTTCAATTAGTTAACAATACTGTAGCTAAATTTAAGAATTATGTTTATGATTCTGAAGGTGAATACCTTATTGGTGGTGAAGATATTAGAGACTTTATACACCAAGCAATAAAACTTTTAACAAAATAAATTTGCACAATTCAAATAAAATTATTACATTTACATATTAACCAATAAAAACCAAAACCATGAAAAACACCCAAAAACATCACACACCAAAAAGAATAGTTAAGCCATTTAACTTTAAAAATGTTGCAATGATGACCTTAATAGCCATTCATACCTTTGGCGTTAAAGCATTGAGTTTTTTAGAACGTCTTGAAATTGTGGGCAAAAACCCTTATGAGAGTTTAAACAGAGGGCAATTAAAACGAATGTATTGGTTACGTTATGTAGCTGGTTAAGAAAATAAGTTTATAATGTTTAAAACCTGTTAATAACTTTAACAGGTTTTTTTATGTTAAAAATTTGGATATTGATCAAAAATGTTGTACATTTGTATAAACAATTAAACTAAAAACATTATGAATTGGGAAACAATAAAAAATAAAGCAATAAGAGAAATTATAACAAAATATCGTACAATGACCAATGCAGATACTATTGGATTATTGGGTATTGAATCTTTAAAACAAATAAAATCAGGTACGTTTAAAGGTACTTTTAAATTAATTAAGGAAACGGAGGATAAAATTGTTAATTTGATTAATAATACAGATATAAGAGCTTATAAGGATTTATTAGCTGTTTGTCCTGAAGTTTTCCCAAAATGGATAAAAGATGGTAAATTTACTATTGAGTATGGGGATAGTGGGTTTGAATTTGTTAGAACTAACAAGTGTGAAACTTGTGAACAATATTGTTAATAACTTTCCTATCATTTATTTGGTAGGCTCACAAAAATTACTTATCTTTACAGTATGGCAAAAGCAATTAGAAAAGTATTTAAAAATGATACACTGTCTTTACACGAATGTAACGATGGGTATTATTTATACGATTATGTTGTAGGTATGAATATATCTATGAGAGCTAAAACTGAACAAGATGCTTTTATTGAAGCTTTAATGTATTATCAAAAAAGGTTAGCGGAAGTGAAAGTAGATTATAAAGTTTTAAATGATAAAGTACAAAATTTTATATCAGAACTTAATATTGAAGAATAATTAGGATATTAATTAAATAATCATTATATTTGTAGTATGAAAAAAATCACAATAATAATTAAAAAAGAAAGTGAAGAGGATTTGAGTTTAAAATCTATTTTTATGTTTGTTGGTCTTGTGTTAAGTATAGTTGTTTTGGAGATTATGATTTTAACATCTTTTAACAATTAATATTTGCATATTAGAAAATAAATTAGTATCTTTGCAACATGGAAGAATTAAGAAAACGAATAGAGGCAATAAAGAAAAGAATAGGTATATAAGTAATTGATAATTAGTTATATAGGGGTGGATACGTAGGCCTCCCTCCAGTAACCCCGTTTACTACCCCTCCGTTACACCCTCCCATTTGACGGTGCTGCTATGTGTTCAAAATTTTTCCTGGAATTTTAGAGGCCTTCTTATTACCTTAACCCTTTCTCAAAAAATTTTTCTGGGCAATTTTTGTTCATTATTTTAATCTGTTCATGGATCATGAACATTAAAGAAAAGTGAACAACCGTTAATTTAACAAATAAAATTTGGTTATCTCAATAATACTTCTTATCTTTGTATTCTTAATACATAACCGACATGGAAAATATAGATGAACAAACATTAGACAAATACCAAAAGATGAATGAGCCAGATTTCTTAATTAATCTTATTGCCCATAATATGGGTAAAGAGTTACAAATTCTAGATAAGAATGATAATTCAATTAAGGAATTTAAAATAACCCCTAAATTATTAGTTAAGATTGAGGATCTTGAAAATGATATTAATAGTATTGCAAGATTTGAATATTCCATTATAAAGAAATCACTTCAATCCATAACTGATGAGGATGCTATTGAGGTTGCTAAGATATTATATCCTTCTGGGAAATGGCTTGTTTATGATCAACAAAAGAGTAATTTTATCAAAGCTTTGTGGGATCTTAATAAAAGTGATTCTGCTTATATTTATAATGATTTATCCTTTGGTGGTGAGAGTCATGATATAGATTATTATAATTTACCATCTGTTTACCAGTATCTTGAATCTAAAGGTTATGCTTTACCCCATATGGGGTATTCTGTGGATGAATTAATTAAGAATAAATTCTATTTAATTAAGGATTAAAAGGTTATACCATTTTTAACCCCTTGTGAATCATCCAGCCTTCTTTTTATTATTGCATATTATTAATCTTTTAAGTATATTTGTATTTTAAATTATGGAAACTAATAAAGAAGATTATACTATTTGTCCTAAACTCTGTTCTAAGTGGGGTGGATGTCCTTTTTCATTTAATAACTTAAATGAACAGATTCAGAATTATGGTTGCTTACCCACACCTTATGATATAGTTAATATGAGAGTACTTCATAATAAAACATGGGCTTGTCACTCAGATCCTAAGAAACCTTGTCTAGGAGCTTTAAATTACCTTAAAAAGCATAATAAACCCTATAGTATTATTGATAAGAAATTATTAACCGAAGATTCTGATTGGCATTTATATATTAAATAAAATTATGAATATAACTTATTATATTGAAACGAATGGTAAGGATTTACTTCTTGGTGGCCATAAAAAGGATTGGAGTGGTAATAAATTAATAGAATTTAAAAAATACCTTTTAATTAAAACTATTGGAAAGAAGACAAACTATATTCATCCAGAACCTTATGATCGTCACTTAAAACAGTTTATTAAATAATGGAAACTAAATCATTTATAGAATGGATTAAAGATCCTAAACAAACTAAATACCTTGATCTTTTTAGGATTGATTTGTTTAATCTTGACTTTCCTAAAGAAGTTATCCCAGAAATGACAATTAAGGATTTTGAATCTACTACTAAAAAGTTATTAAACACTATTTTAAACGAATATAACAGTGCTTGGTTTGATAGAAGGGTAAAGGATCATGAATATGAAAAAACTCCTTGTGAGGGTTGTTTGGGTAATGGAGAGTTTAATTCTGATAATGATGTTATTAAAACTTGTGTACAAGATAGAGAAGAAGGTGATTGTTATGTAAGGGAATATGATCATGAAGCTTTTTCTGAAGCTATTGAGAATTATGTTGTTAATGATTCTAAAATATATGATCTTTTAAATTGTAAATTAATCTAGATATCGTTTAAAACCTTTTTGGCTCAATCCCAGCCCTTTCTCAATTAATATAAATTATGAAATCTGATAAATATAAAATATTATTTGAACAAAACAATGAATCTTTAAATAAGTTCCTTGAACTCTATAAAAAAGATAAACATAAAGCAAGAGTTATTTTCTTTAATGGTAATATTACTTATTCCATAAGAAGAGTTGTTATATTCTACCATGAAAGAGGTAAATTTAATATTGTTCATTTTGTTAAAACATATGGTATAAATAAGAATGGTACTTTATATTCCTCACAAAAACAAGTTTCTCAAATCATCTATAAAGATAATAAATTGTGGTATAGATATACTGATAAAGGTACTTTAAAGATAAGTGGTCTTAATCTAATGTGGTTGCAATCATGGAATTCTAATACACAAGATCAAGTTAAAGAAATATTATTAGAAAAATTTACTTGGTTAAGATTTATTTTTGAACATAATATTCAATTATCGTTTAATACCATAATTAAACATAAATTATATTCCTTAAATGATTGTTTAAAATATATGTATAAGGTTCCATTACCTATATGTAAACTATTATTTGCAAAAAAATACATTTATATTAATTACCAAGAACGTCCATGGGATCAAGTACTCAAAATGTATAGATCTTATTTAATTAATATTGAAAATCTTAAAACTGATTTCTTAGATAGTTCTTTATTTGCTGATGCTTTAAGAATAGCAAGAATCTTAGGAAAGAAAATTAATTGCTCATGGTCACCCAGAAGATTAATAGAAGAACATGATAAATGGTCAAAAGAAATTACAAATATTGTTTTAGAAGAGGAAGAATTAAGAAATTTAAGTGTTGATAAATTATTTTTACAATTTGCAGAATATTCGGGTTATAAATTATTAACAACAAATAAAGAATTATTAGCTGAAGGAATGAGACAACAACATTGCGTTGGAACTTATATTGAAGCTGTTGATTCTAGAAGAAGTGGAATATTTGTTATTGATAAATGGACATTAGAACTTGTTAAATATGCAAGAAATGAAACAAATCCAACAACTAGACAATATATAGAATTAAAAATTAATCAATTCCAAGGTTTTGCAAATAAAAATAATCCACCTCAACAATTATATGATATTGTTGATAATATGGTAATTGAATTTAATAAAAGATTAAATAAACCATTAGAAGAAGAAACTGAAAAAGATAGAAATATATTTTATCTTAAATAATCATTACCATTAATTGAACGAGCAATTAATGATTTAAGATGTGAAAGAGTTGGTAATAATTTACCATTTTAATAATATTTATTACTATATGAGTAAAGAGTTTATAAAAAAGAAATTAAGAGAATTATTAAAGGAAAGTCATCTTGGTAATCAGATGAAACCAGTATTTAATGGTAATATAACACCTAATGGAAATTTTCATAATACATTAATTATTGCAGAAGATAATGATAACCCAAATCAACATTATTTGATTTTAAATGTCAAATTACTACCAAATGTCAACCATTATGATTATTCTTATGGATTTTCAATTTATGATGAGAATTTAAAAAAATCATATGGTTATTTTTATAATAGAGATGATGTTAAGAAATGGTTACCTAAAGAATGGAATAATAGGGTAATACCTAAGATCATAGAAATGACAAAGGATTTAGTATTAAAAAACAAACCGCATAAAATAACAAGAAAAGCTATGGAAAATTTAGAAGGAAATTCACTAATAAGATATCAAAAAATTACAGATACTTTAATAGATTTAGGTTATAAATTACAAGAAGGATATCCTAAGAAGGATGCTATGGGTAAATTAGAATGGATCTTTATTGATGACAATAACAAAAATCATAATTTAAATGAAGAAACAATTTTGGAATATGATTTTTTTGATCATGAAAGAAGACTTAAATGGTTAAATGAAACGAGTGATGCTGTTCTAACACCAGAAGAAATAAGAAAAACAATTAATAATAGAACAAAATAATCAAATGACAAACGAATATCAAAGAGTAGAATTTTGGTCAAAACCAACTAAGAAAGAAGATATCTGTATCTTAGAAAAAGACATTTATAAACTCTCAAAGGAAGAACTAAAATATTTGAATATTAAAAAAGATTCTTTATCTGAAATTATTAAAACAAAAGAACAAGCTGACGAATTTATGAATCAATTAAATTTTGCTATTAAACAAGGAAAAGATTTACATAATAAATAATTAAACTTATATTTAATGTATGAGTTTAACCACAAATCCAAATAATCCTTGTTTAAAAGAAGGTCAAAAAGAAGAGGGGCAAAATGCTTGTTACCTTGTATTATCAGAAGAAGAAAGAGCTAAGGGTTTTATAAGACCAGTAAGAACATCCTATATCCATGTGGGAAAAGCTGGATATAAACCTTGTGGTAAAAATGTTAAAATTTTACCATCTGGTGATGAATATGCTTCTAAATATTACGCAACAATGTGTTCTTCAATGTCAGATACAGATTGTTTACATGAAGATGGTAAGTGTATATCTGCTGCATATATGACCAAAGAAGAATATGATAAAGCAATGAATGGAACCTATAGAGAAACCAAAGGTTGTGGTGCTGTAACAAGCATGGGAATAGCTTTAGCAGAAACATATGCAAGAGATCCCAAATTCTATGGAGCAACATTTTGTGTTGGTTGTAATAAACATCTTCCAGTAAGTGAATTCTTATGGGATAAAACTAATGAGGTTGTTGGATCTTAATCTAATTTAATATCAGGAATTTGTCTAATATCATTACTTAATCTATTTAACATTACCCCCATTGAATTAAATCTTAGAGACTCCCAATGAAGTGGAGTTTTTGCGTTGTTTAACACAATACTTGCAGATTGACCTTTCATCTTTAATACTTTTGATAAAGATACATCAGATTTATAATCCATTTTAAAACCTTTAAGAATTGTATTTCCTTCTATATTTGGATCAGGAATTTGTTTTATAACATAAAATACATCAGATAATAAAGCCATTCTTGCAGCAACACCTTTTGTATCATCTTTTCTGTTTCTAGGTAATTCTATAATCTTTTTAATATGTGTTGCATATAACCTCTGAGTTCCATCTTCCAACTTCTTTCCCTTAATTAATAATATCCCACCATCAATCCAAACATTATTTTCAACTAATAAAGATTCATTTATTTTATTTTTACTATATTTTTGTTTATATTCTTGAAATGTTGGTAAATCAAAGAAATTAGTTACACCTTTAATTCTTTCAGAATCATAATGTTTTCCATTATAATAAATCCAATAATGTGACGGTAATCCTAATTTTTTATAATCATATGTTGGTTTACTCCCATAATCTTGTGGATCAGCTAATAATGATTTATCAACATCATCAAACGGCTCCCAAAATAAAGGATCAGATAAAATTTCGGTTTTAATATTATATTTTTCCAATAACTCCTTATAGATGTTTTCAGCAAAACTCATACATTCACCATTATTAATATCACAAGCATCCATTTTTTCATGTTCATGATACCAAATTGTTAATCTATAAATTACAGATTGTATTATACTTTCTGGTGATGGGGTTTTTATACTCTCATTTAAGGTCATTGATTTATCATAAGCATCTTTTCTCATCTTATCCAAATCATCCATCACTGGCATTCTTCTTAATACTTTAAATAAAATATTTTCTAATGAGAATTCACCACCTTCTTCAAGTCCAATTTGTCTCATTTTTTTTATTTTGTCCCATAAGGTATCAACTTTAATTATAACTTGTTTATATTTCTTATTTGCATAATCAGATTTAATATCTTCATATTGATCAATAAACTTTTTAGCTTTTTGTTTTAATAAACCTTTATCAACCTTAAATTCTTGTTTTGAAGGTTTTAATATCCATTTATTATGTAATACTGAATAGATTGCTGTTGCTTCTAATTTATCATCTATATTCTGAACATAAATTTCAACAGGATAATTATAAATCTTAATATCATGAATATCATTCCATAAAGTCTTTTCAACTTTAAAATGTTTTGTCATGAAATCTTTATCTTCTTTAAACTGATCAAAATCAACTACTAAGTGCAAATCAATATCACTAAACTTAGACCAATTAAAGTTTGCTAACGAACCTGTAAAGATAACATCTTTTAATTTAACATTCTTTGGTAATTCTAATTCTTTAAAGAAATCTTTAGCTATTTCTAATAATTTAAACTTAACTTTGGGGTTTAATGTATCTTTATCATCCCAAATATCTTTATTTAAAGAATTTTGTAATTTAAAACTGTTTAAAACATCACCAGATATTTCTGTATCCTCATCAATTAATTTGTTTATATCTTGTTGATTTTCAATAAGATATTGTTCTAATAAGGTTCTTAATTTATTTTTAATAAATGACTTTGACATAGCTATATAACATAAATATTCTGTTAAAATGTAAAATAAATTTGTTTGTATGGAATATTATTGGTATCTTTGTATTCTGAATATTATTATAATATGGAAAATAATGAAATAAAAAAAGGTGATACAATTATTTGTATTAATAATGGTATTTTAAAACAATATCTTATCCCACCACCATTAAAATTGAATGGTGAATATATTTGCCAAAATATTAGGATTTGTCCATGTGGTCATAAATCATTCGATGTTGGTATTACACATGATATAAATAATTTATTAAATTGTAGTGAGTGTTCTAGAAAAACATCTGGTGAAGATATTAGATGGTGTGCTGCAAGCAGATTTATTAAAAAGAAATCAAAAGAAGAACAAATTGCTGAAGCTTTGGAAAAAGAAGATTATGAAACATTACATAAATTAACATTAATTAATTAAAATATGAAATTAGGAGAAAAAATGAATTGGTATTGGTTGATCTTTAATTTAACCTTAATATTAACAGCTATAACAATTTTTACTTTAAATAGTGCTGGATTTACTAAATACATAAGAGTAGGAACTTTAATTGATAAAAATCAAGGTAGTCATACACATAAAAGTAGATGTTATAGTGATTATTATTTTACAGTTACTTGGAAAGATAGAGAAAAAGAAAATGAAGTTTTTAAAGTTTCTGGTGAAACTTATTTCGGATCTAAGATTAATGAAAATGTTTATTTTAAAAGAACAAAACCAGAATATGAAAAATTTAAAAGTGGATGGAGTATTTTTATATTTGCTAGTTGTGGATTTTTATGGTTTATGTGTGGGTTATATAGAATTTTATTTATATTTGGTTAATTATGAAAACATTACTTTGGCTGGATGATTACAGATCACCAATGGGTTTTATAGATGATGATTATGATAAAGGAACATGGTTAGCATTTAGCCCTATTGAACAACCTTTTAATACAGTGTGGGTTAAGAATTATAGAGAGTTTACTGAATGGATCAATAAGAATGGACTACCAACAGCAATTTGTTTTGATAATTCATTAGGAGAAGAATTAACAGGTTATGATTGTGCAAAATGGTTGGTTGATTATTGTTTGGATAATAATATTAAAGAATTACCATTATATGCCTCACAATCAAGTGAACCGCATAGCAGAAGTTTAATAATTGGATTGTTGGATAATTTTAAAGAATTTAATAAATGAAAACAAAATTAACACATGATATAATGATCAATCGTTATGGATTTACCCAAGTAGATTGGTTTTATAATAAAGGTGAATTTGAAATTGGTTTTTTATTTTATAAATCATTAAAGGGTGAAAAAGATGAGGTGGATATTTTCTATGGAGAATTTAATAGTTTATATGCTATTGAATTAGAATATTGTGAGGATCTTGAATTTTTATATAAATTAATAACTAAAAAAGATTTAATAAATGAAAAATAAAGAATATTTAAATAGTTTAGCACAAGAGAAAGGTTTTACTGATTTCATAGAAATTATGGGTGATAAAACTATAGAAGAAACTTTTAATATCTTTTGTGAAATGCTTGATCAGAAAGATGAAACAATAGAGCAAATGAATAATATCATTAAACAAATGTATAAGAATGTTGAAGATTTTTATGGTAATTTAACAAAGAAATAATGAATCCAATATTAAAAGAAATAAAAAATTCATTTGATTATCTTGATTATAAAGATAATTGGGATGAAGAAGGTGCTAAACCAGTAAATGAAAAATGTTTTGTAGAAGCAATTAATTTTCTTTTATATTTTATAAATCATAATATTAACATTGTAACACCACATATTAGCCCATTAAATGATGGAACAATTGATATTCATTTTGTTGTGGGTGAACAAAAAGATATAAACAGTACTCATTTACTTATAAATTTTAATGAAAATTATTTTACTTATTATGGTGAAGTTGGTGAAAATAAACATGTAATTAATGAGTCAACTGAAAATGCTTATGGTCATGGATATGCAAGAGTTCAAACCATTTTAAATAACTGGGTATTAACACATTTAACAATTTAAATTTGTTTATCTTAAAAATTCTTTTTACCTTTGTATTATTAAAATAATAAAATTATGGATGTAGGATTAAATAATAAAAATACTCTGGGTGAAATTGATCCTAGATTTAATGATGTTGTATTCTTTGTGGAAGCAACAAATTCTGAAGAATTTGATTTATGGCGAGAATATTCGTCAGAAAGTATGTCTAATATTAAACCATTAAAAGATACTGATATTGATTTAATAATTGATTCTATATCAGATAATAGATTAAGAATAAATGTATTAGATTTAAATAAATCTATTAAACACATAGAAAGAAAAAGGGTTAAATGGAAACAAGGTTCAGGATTTTCAATAGTTATTGGTTATTTAGATAAACGTCCAATTAATGTTAGTTTTATGATTCATGAAATTAATGATAATAAAGTTTGTTTTTATCATGGTTGTTCTGAACTTGTTGATCATAAAATGATTAAAGATTGGTTGATTTCAAGATTTCAATTAACACATGATAATTATGGTAGATGGAATCATAGTGACGCTAATAATTTTCATAATTGTATTCAAGGTCTTGAAAATATGGATAAAGAACCTAGAGAAACTGTTTATAAATCAGGATTTTAATATGAATTACGAAGAAGCACAAAATAAAGCATTTAAAGTCGAATGGATAGCTAAAGAATGTTCATCAAAGGATTGTTGGTGTAGGATGTTATTTCCTAAAGAACCAATAATTTATAATCATAAAATTAATAATCATATTGGTATGGATGAGGAATTTTATATTGTTGGTTCTGGATCAATTAATAAGGAATTTGCCGAATATATTGTTGATTTACATAATAAATCCCTTAAAAATCAATAATTTAACAATTTTAACATTTAAAAATTTGCACAGTTCAAATATTATGCTTACCTTTGTACTTATAAATCAATTAAATTAACAAATTATGGCAAGATATGAGTTTTTTAAATTAGGTAATAAAACCGTAGGTTATGATATTACCATTGAAGAATCAATTGGTAGGGATTTGTTTTCTTATTTATTAGCATTAAGTCTATTTGCCATTATTGGAGCTTTTGCAAGCAGTATTTTACCTTTAGTATTATTTATCATGTACTTCTTTACAGCAAAGAAAGAATTATGGTTAATTAATACATTAGGTTTTATTGCTGGATTCTACTTCATCTTTGATTATATGAATGGATGGTTATGTTATAAGCTGTTTACTGAGTTCTTTGAACCTAAAACCTATGAGTGGTTTGTTACATTAAATATAGGATTAATTCTAACACATTTTATTTTAGTTCTTTATAATATTGTAACTTTTGATAAACCATTTTCTGATAAAGAAATAAGTTTAGATGCACCAAATTTTGTTATTTTATTAGCGATTATTTGTTTCTTTACCACAAAAATATTATTTAAAAATGAAATGTTAATTACAAAATATAGAGAACCAATTAAAACTGAAGAACAAATTAAAGTTGAACATAATCAAATGTATTAAGAAAATGAAAAAACTAATTTTAATATTATTCCTAATCACAAATCTTAGCTGGGCACAAGACGGGGAATTATTTATTTATCTTAACCAATACAGAAATGCTAATAATAGAGAATCTGTTAAATGGTCTTATAAATTAGATAAGATTTCTGAGAGTCAAATAACCAAAATGTATAACGCTGATTCTGTGTTCCATTCAAATCAAAATGTTTATGAATGTGTATTAAAAGGTATTTCTGTGACACCAACAATTTCTGATAAAAGTGATTTTGCTTTATTCCTTAAAAAGAATTTTAATTTGGAATATAAAGACCCAGCTAACACTAAGAATGATAATGCTGTGGAAAAATATATTTTATATTACACCATTTATATGTGGGATAAAGAACCAACACACAGAGCAATTATGTTAATGGATAAAGTAAAAGAAGGATCAATTAGTTTATTTATTAAATCTATTAAATTTAAATCAAATAAGGTTTTTATTAATGGAAAAGTTATAGAACACAAAAGAATTATTGATCATTATGATTGTGAATGGTTTGCAACATTAAATTTAAAATAAATAATTATGTATACATTAGCAATAATATTATTTATTTTAAATTTATTTTCTTATTATAAAATAAATAAAAAATGTAAAGAAAAAAATATAAAATTTAATCCATTTGAAGCTGGGTTTATGTATTGTATATTATTTATTTTTGGACTTGCAAATACCATTATGACATTTTTATATTTATGCCTAACCAATTTACCTTAAAAGTATGGAAAAAGAATCTATAATAATTGTTCATTATATGACATAATTTGGTGGCAAAATAACAGAAATAACACTTAGTGAATTAACTGAATTTATTAAAAAATTTAAAATAATATCGTTAAAATATAAAAATTAATTATGGCAACAAAATTAGATAAAGATATTACAAGAGAATCAACAGTTAAAGTTAATGAAAGGGAAATCATTATTACCTTAACTGAGAGTCAGGAAATTTCCATGAAATTGAAAGGTATGAAATCTGGAATTGTGAATATTCCAATTAATACATTATATAACCAATTAAATGGAAATGAAGAACCTAAGAATAGTAAAACTGGTTCAATAACTATTAAGAAAAGTGATACTGTTAATAAAGGAGATAATCCAACAATATCTTTAAATGATCTAAGATCACATAATATGATATCATCATTACCTTATGATATAAAATCAAAATTTGATGCAATTATTAATGAATTAATTGAAAATAGTTAAAAATATGAATAATAAAACATTATATGAAAAAACAGAATTTATTGAATCTGTTTTATTAAAACAAGAATTGGAAAAGAGATTACCAACTTGTACTGATACTATTGAATCTAAGAGATTTTTAAATTTAATTAATAAACTTGATATTGATATTGATAATTATTTGGATGATATATTAATTGAATATGATAAATAATTGAAAATAAATTTGCATATATCAAAAATATTAGGTATCTTTGTATCATTAAATAATAAAATTAAAAAACAAAATAAAATGGAAAATAAATGTGACCTATTAAGTAAATTAAATTCTTTAGAGGATAACTTTAAAAAGGATTCAACGGAATTACGTAAAAAGATTGAGAATCTTGATAAATGCCCTCAATTAACTTACAAAAATGTAACAGATCTTGATAAAGCTGAAGAAATTCTTAAAAATTGTTGCACATCTGAACATATCAAGTTCACTGAAAATCAATTCTGTAGAAAGAAAGATTGGATTTCTTATGTGTTAGAAACCAAAATTAAAGCTGTTAACTATTTGGATAATGATGGTAAGATTTGGATCAAAGATTTTACCAATCAGAATGAATATTATTATACACCTTATTTCTATATGGGAGATGGTGGCTTTTCTTACCGCAACTTCGACGGTTGGAATACTTATTCTTTTGTGGGTTATGGGTGGGGCTTTAAATCTAAAGATACGATGTTATATTGTGTAAAAATGTGGTTAAGTGATTATAAATTTTATCATACAGGGAAATAAATAAAAAAACAGGTTGTGCATTCGTGTAAGGGTTGAAAATTGTTAAAAACGAAAAAATACAATAGTAGCTTTTCTTACAACAACTACAACAATTGGAATACTAATTCTAATGTGAGTTATGAGTCATGCTTATTAAATTTTATGATGCAAACCTTGCTATACAAGCAGCAAAAAATAACAAATTAAAGAATGGCTTTGGTAACTATTAATTACAAGATCGAAATTACAGATCATAAAATAGTGAAGAAGACATTGTAATAAGCCCTTTATGATAAGACATAATAATTTGTATGATAAAATTTGTGATTTAAAAAATCTTATTTTAGCAGATAAAAAAGCCAGATTAGGCAAGAAGCACCAAGATGGTGTTAAGTTCTTTGATAAAAAATATTATTTTAATATTTTAAAATTACGTTCTGAGTTAAGAAATAAAACTTATAGAACTTCAGCTTATGAAATATTCTATATTAAGGAACCTAAAATAAGAAAAGTTTTTAAATTACCTTATAAAGACCGAATCGTACATCATGCAATAATGAATATTTTAGAACCTATTTTCTTTAAAACGTTTACAGCTGATACATATTCTTGTATTAAAACAAGAGGAATTCATAAAGCAGTTATTAAATTAAAAAAAACTTTATTAGATAAGGAAAATACAACTTATTGTCTTAAATTAGATATACGGAAATTCTATCCATCATGCGTTCATAGTATTCTTAAAAAGATATTAAGAACTAAATTTAAAGATAAAAACCTTTTATGGTTAATGGATGAAATTATTGATAGTGTAAATTCAACAGTTAATGCAGAAGGGGGGGGGGCGAACTCGGTGTTGGCATCCCGATTGGCAACTACTTAAGTCAGACATTTGCTAATATTTATTTATCACCATTTGATCATTGGCTTAAAGAAACTAAAAAAGTAAAATATGTTTTCAGGTATGCAGATGATATTGTAATTTTACATAAAGATAAAAAGTACTTACATGAATTATTAAAAGAAATAAAACAATATTTAAGTGATAATTTAAAACTGGAAGTTAAATCAAATCACACGGTTTTTCCAGTTGATAAACAATACATTGATGTTTTTGGTTATAAATTTAAAAGAGATCACATATTATTAAGACCATCAATAAAACACAAACTTTGCAAAATGTTAAAATATAATAGAAATACAAAATCAATTGCATCATATAATGGATGGTTAAAATGGTGTAATAGCAAAAATTTAAAAAAGAAATTAAATATAAATTAAAAAATGGAACATATACATTACGAACAATTAACATTAATTGATGCAATAACAATCAAAAAAGAAATTAATGAGCATATTAGCGAATTAACAACAAAATATCCAAATTTTAACATTAAAAAATTAAAGGAAAATCAAACTTTAAAAAAAGAATTAGATTCTCAAATAAAAAAACTTGAAGACAAATTAGATAAAGTTCAAAAAGTTATTGATAAACACATTTATTTCTAAATGATTATTTTATTAAAAATATTAAAAATACTATTGATTTATATCGGAATTCAGATATTCCAAATAACTATTATTAATTTTCTATTAAGATATTATAATTATTTTGGCTTTGATTTAATTAATTCAAAATACCCATATCTGGTTGATATAATTCATTTTATATTATTGGTTTTTCCATTTTTATTAGCAATTAAAATTATATTATAAATTATAACAAATATGAAAACAAAATTAATTTTTAACTTAATAATAGTAATTTTATCGTTAGCATCTTGTAATACACATTCAACACCAGTATTAAATTCAATAAACCCATTCATTATTGAGGAAATAAATGATCTTAGGAATGGTTTGGCTGAATATCATGGTAATTATAAAGCAGAACATACTCTTTGTTGGAATAAACCAATGATTGTTCTTCCAGCAAAATGGTACAATATTGGTGATACAATTCAAATTAAATGTAGATAATATGAAAAAACCATTAACTTGTGTAGGCGTTAAATGTATGCAACACAAATGTAAAAAATCAGCATTACATAAAGTTGCTGAATTAAATATCTGGGATAAAATCAGACAAAAAGATGAATATGATCAATTTAACAAAACGCATAAATTAACCACTTATCTATGTTCTGACCATTTTAACAAATTAATGGATCGTGATGAAGTATATAATGACATTTATAATTAATTTAACAATTTAAATTTGGTCAATTCATTTATTCTTCGTACCTTTGTATTCATAAACACTAAGAGTATGAAAAAATTAGCATTTATTTTAGGGATTTTAGCTTTAAGCTTCTTTTCTTGTAAAAAAACTGATATTCAACCAGTTAAGGAAAAAGTAATTGTTCAAGAATTAAGTATTTATGGTAAGTGGTTACTGGTTGGTGGCGATCTTTATATGGAAAATATGGATAATCATATTAAAACTAAATATAGCCATTTTGATGCTACTAAAACAACTTCTTCATTAAGATATGAAGGAGCTTTATTCAGTATTGAGACTTTAACTAATAATGTTACAATATGGCAATTTAAACAACCTATTAATAGTTCATCTTATGGTGATTTTATCCTTAATAATGATACTTTAAACCCTTATTGTTTATATGTAACAACTTATAATATGTCAGTTACAGAGGCTTTAAATGCAACATCAAGCACAATGCAAATGGGCGGATCAAGTTTACCAATCGAATATTCAACAAGTGATTTTAATAATGGAATTATGGATATTAAAGTATTTGAAAGTTTTGTTGAAATTAATAATATTAATTATAGTTATTTTAGTATATTAAAATTTAAGAAAATATGAAAAAAGAATTTAGAATATTATTTGAGGCTGTTGGAATAGGTGGAGTTACCAATTTACACCCAATTTCAAATAAAACATTTCCAACAGAATTAGAAGCTGAAAAAGCTGTAGAACATCTATTATTAGATAGTACAATTAAAAAACTTTACATTGTACCTGTTTATTCAAAATTATGACAAAAGAAGATAAAATAAAGTTCTTAAAGAAAAATGGTTGGACAACTTTATGGTTAGCTAATCATTGGGTTAAGGAAAAATGGATTGAACATTCAGATAGAAGAATTAAAAAAGCAGGTTATGATCTGAATACAGCTTATAATATGTGTTTAAAAGAAAAAGTAACAAAATAGTAACTTACAAAACTGTAACATGAAAAACATATTAAAATTTATAGTAGGATTTATTGCTTTAATATTATTTGGATCTTTAATTGGCTGTTTAATATATTTAATATTCTTTAATTTCTTCTTGTTTGCTACAATTGTTGGTAGTGTTGCACTTCTTATAATGGCTTATTATTTTGGGGAAGTAATTATTAATGAGTGGGAAAAATATTTTAAATAATAAAATTAATGAAATATAAAGAAGTTACAATTAAAATTTCTAATAAGGAATTAAATGCTCTTGAAGATTTTGTTATGATAGAATTTCATACAGAAAAAGAAAGGGAAAAAGCTAGAACATTAGCACTTAAGGTTTGGGCTAAATTAGTAATTGCATTTGAAAAGAAAAAATAAATTATGATTCCGTTAGATATACAGCTTAAAGCATTATTTTATCCTATCTAACAAAACAATTAATTTAGCAAAAGGTGAAATAACAAAACATAATGAAAGTCCAGATAGGTGGCCCGATAATATTTGGATTGGTTGTCAAAATTTTTGTGGTTCATATTGGAATGGGGAAGAATATAACACAATAGAAATTTATTTAGGAAAAGGTTATTTTAAATTAATTTCAAGAGTAAAATAAATTATTTCAAGCCCAAATGATAAATAATAGCACTTTTCATTAACATCTGATCATTTAAACAAAAAATTTTATTTAAAAGTCTTAATAGAGAATAAGATAACTCTTCTAAACTCTTATTATCACTTAAAGAATAAGTACTATGTTCAGTTATAATAACTCTTTTAAATCTACCATCTATTTTAATTCTTTGAATTGGATAATTCATAGCTAAAAATTTTATCATCAATTCTTTCATATATGATGAATCCTTATTGTAGTTACAGGTTGTACATTTATTGGGACATCTTCATAATCCCCAAAACCCATATCTGTTAATATTTCTTGAATAATTGGATTAGTCGAACTAGGGTCATATCTTTCCCAATATTCGGCAATTTTCTTTTTACCATTAAGAAAACACCACATATAAACAACTAAATAATTAAGATCCTCACTCATACCAAATACTTTTGTTATATGTTCTTCCATATTCAATGGGAGAATTAATCTTCTACTATCCATTTCATATATTTCATTATCATGAATATAGTAATTAGATGAAATATATTTATTAATAAGTTGTTTAAATTGTGAGTTAATCATTATAGTTTAATATAATGATTTTAGTTTAATTAGTCAATAAATAGATTACATAATGGAATGATCTCCAAATGTGTAATCTTCATCAATTTCAATAGTATTATTTGGATCTGTAATCATAGTTGTAAACGTAAATATATTGCAAATATAATAAAAATTAGGTATATTTGCAAGTAAATGATGGAAAAATTTATTTATAAAGAAATTGACTATAAATTAAGATGGTGTTGTGAAGATAATATTCAAAAACAATCTTATTATGATTTTTGTTCTGAAATAAAAAGATTTAGAATAAATAAACAACGTTTAATGGATGATTATCCATTTTGGTACGTTAAAACATACTTAGCTAAAGTATTTGGAATTAATGATAGAAAAATTATAATGTATTTAAAAAGATTTTTAAAGAATGAAATTTACAAGAGGTATTGAACATTTAGTTTATTTCTATATTTGTGATTATTCATTAATATATTATAAAAGATATACAGAATTTTCATCTTATTATCATTTTTGTCAAGCTTATAAAAATATTATAGATGATAATAGAATGGAACCAAATAATACCTTAATTGTAATTAAAATAGCCAATAAATTAAGAAAGATATTTGGATTTAATGATAAAGATGCAATAGGTTATATTTTTAATTATTTTAGCCATTCAGCGTGGTTAAACTATGAAGAAATTGTTTTAAGAACAAGGGAATTATATGGGGATTGTATGGAAATTGACTAATTTAAGGATATTTATTGGTATATTATGAGCAAAGAGTTGATTACTAAATTATTAAGAGAATATCTTTTAAAAGAAGAGATGAAACCTTCTATAAATGATTCATTAATTGAAAATGAACAAGAGCATGAATATTTGTTAATAGCCAAAGATGATAATAACTCAAAAGAACATTATTTAATTTTAAGTGTTGATTTAATGCCAAATGGTAAAATATATAATTATGGATATGGATTTTCAGTATATGATATTAATTTTAATAAAATTACTCCATATATGTGAACAAGAATAGAAGTTGCTAAATATTTATCACAACAACTTAAAGGTAAAATAATGCCTCTAATTGTTAATATGACTGAAAATTTAATAAAAAGAAATAATCCACAAATAATATACAGAGAAGTTATGGAAAATTTAGAAGGAAATGAATTAAATAGATATGAAGTAATAACAAAATTATTAATAAGAATGGGGTATTCTTTAAAAGATGGATATCCAAAAAGAAACGATGATCGAAGATTAGAATGGATTTTTATTAAAAATGGTTCTGAAGAAACTTTAAATGAAGAATCAATTTTTGAACATGAAGTTATTAAATCAGCATCACGTTGGGAACGAATGGATATAGCGAATGATAAAATACTAACTCCAGAAATGGTTAAAAGAATTGTAGAAAACAGCAAAAAGAAATAAGATGAAAACCAAATTAATCATAACTGAAGAACAAGCCTTAAAATTAAGTTCTCTTATTAAAGAGAATAAATCTGATTATGACGTATTTTTACCTAAAATCATAGAGGATCTTGATAAGAATTATGAACCAGAAATGGGTGTTTATAGACAAGGTGGGGAATATTTTGAAAAACCTATGATTAAAATTAAGGTTGATAATGAACAGATTACACCAAAAGATCTTTTATTATATTTAAAAAATAAACATAAACATTTAAGTGAGGAATTCTTAAAACAATTAATACTTGATTGGATCAATGGTGATATTAAAGATAATAGATTAAGCAAGAATGTTGCTTTAAATGAAAATAAAGATTATTTAAATAGATTAGTTAAAACTTATCTGAGACAAGGAAGGGATAAAGAAGCTATTATTCGTCTTGTGAATAATAGTGGTTATTCATTAGAAGATGCAAATAAATATATTGAAAATACCAAGAAATCAATCTAAAAGATTATCATTCTGATAATCAACTAATCTTAATTTCTCCTCTCAAATCACGCAATTTAACTGATATTTATATATAAAGAATAATATATAATTAGATAGAACAAGAGCAGATGGAAAATTATAACAACTTCACTGTTAAAGTAAAAAAGGGTAAATACAGTATTTTAGATAAAAACTATAAAGCATTACTAGATAAGATCTTATCATCTTATGATGAAGATAAAAAAGAAAGATGGGAATTATATAATACCATTATTTCAGAATTAATTGATACCAACAAATATGATCTATTTGATGAGATCAGATATCGTTTAACGGATGGTGAAAATCCAAATAAGGTAATGTTAGATATCATTAAAAAGATAGAACCTGAAAGTTTTTTATGGTTATTACAAAGAAGAATCAATGAATTCTTAGAAGAAGATTATTTTAATCGATTTTTCCTTTAAATTTTAACAATTTATTTACTTGCACTTATAATAATTTATGGGTATATTTGCTTTAAATTATGGATAAAGAATTTATATCTTATAAACAAGCATTAGAATTAAAAAATTTAGGTTATGATAAAACATGTTTTGTATATTCTGAAAATGGAAATTTTATTTCTTGTGGTTCTATTGGAGGTATGGGTGAATCATTTTTTAATGAATTTCACCCAAAATTAAATCCAGAACTTACTGGATTACCATTATTCTCTCAAGTTTTTAAATGGTTTAGAGAAGAGCACAAAATAAATTCTACAATTCTACCACATTTACATTATGATTATGACGATGGAGTTGTTAAAATAAAAAAACATTATAAATATAGCTATTCAATTTTGGAATACAGTGATAGTTTAGTTGATATGTATAATTCATATGAAAAAGCTGAACTCGCTTGTTTAAAACAATTAATTGAAGTTCTTAAATACATTAAAGATAAAAAATAATATTATGGAAATAGAAGTAACAAAACGTTTAGAACATTTAGCAAAACAATTTGATGTTTTTGATTGTGATAAAGATAATTTAAAGAAAAAACAAGAAGAATTAACCAAAGAAGGTTATAAATATATAAACCAAATAAAAGATAAGAAAAAAACTTTAGGTTTAATCTCAAAAAAAGATGGTGAGAAAGAAATTGTAAAAAAAGAATGGGGGATTAAACCAACAGTGGATACAGATAGAAAAGTTTCAATTTGTGTGGATGTTTTTACTGATATGGTTAAAGCTGATCCATCAGAAAATAAAATGTTTACACAATGGATGTTAAATACATTTCATAGATTATTAAAGGGATATAAAGCAAGTTTTAATGATGAAAATGGAAATGTAGCTGTTAGCGAACATATCGATACAACTGGTGAAGCGATCAGATTTGCAACAGAAGATCTACCAATGGCTAAAGATTATTTAATTGTTTTTGAGGCAAATAAAAGAAAGAAAAAATTTAGAGAACTATGTTCTAAGAATCCGTCTTTAAAGGAAATTAAAGATTATAGCGATATTAACCAATATAAGTCATTATCTCAGTTATTTGATGCTGTTGATCCATTTATAGAAAGAAATCCAACAGAGATGGAATCTTTGATTAATACAATGGTTAAATTGGGTGAAGCTGTTATTGCAGCTAAGGATAGAAAATTTACATTATATATTCCAAAGACAAGGAATGCTTCAATTATATTTGAGAATTATACAAACTGGTGTACAGCAAGAAAAGAAAATAGTAATTTTACTTCTTATACAGATGGTAACAGAAAACCAAATGGTGAACCATCTGATTTATATATTATAATCAATAATGATTTCTTTAAAGGAAAATCAGAAGAATTATATCAAATTCATTTTGAAACCAATCAATTAAAGAATAAACAAAATACAGAAGAAAATGTTTCAATATTTGAAGATGTATTAAGCAAGAGTGAAGTTCTAAGTGATTTCTTTTATAAAGAATTAATTGTAATGGCTAAGGAATGCAAACAAGGTATTGATAATAACAATTATTTAAATTACTTACTAAAGTTTGGTTTCGCTGAAAGTTTATTTGAAATCTTTGATGAAGAAACAACAGCAATTAAGATTGTTAATGAAAATACAAACAATAAGAAGGAAATCCCTAAATTACCTGATTTAACAAGGTTTAAGAACTTAGAACAGTTTATATTAGCTGATGCCAAATTAAGTGAATTACACCCATCTATAGGCAATCTAGTCAAATTAGAGATGCTTACCATATCTGATAATAATTTAACCAAATTACCAAAGGAATTAGGGAATTTAAAGAAATTAGAGTTTATTAATATTGTTGGTAATAAAATAAAAGATGTTCCTGAAGAAATAGGTCTATTAGATAGAACAAGAGGTGGGTCATTACACACTTTTTCAATCAATAAAAGTGATAAAAACTATGAGAGATTTAAGAAATTATTACCTTCTGTAGAATTTAACTTATTTGAAGGCTAATTTTACTATTTTTGACTATATTTATTATTAAAGAAAATAACATTTTTAATAATAAATTAAAAACATGTCAAATACAATCAAAATCAAAGAATCAGAATTAACCGAAATGTTAGATAAATTAGTTAATGAAGCTTTAGTAGTTAAGAAAAAAGAATGGTTGGCTGAACAAGCTGCAAAAGGTGATAAAAACGCACTTTTGGAAACTAAGTTAAATGCTCTTGAGGCTAGATTTAATAAACTTAATGAAGTTATTAAAATAACCCCAACTAAAAAAGCAGAAGTTAAGAAGTAAATTTAAATAAAATTAAGATATAAGAAGCTGGAAATCAAGTATTTCTGGCTTTTTTATTGTTATAACTTAAATCTAATTAATTGATTATCAATAATTTAACAAATTTAACAAAAATATATTTGGTAGATTCAAACTTAATAAGTATCTTTGTATTCTAAAACTAAATAGAATATGAAAAAAATCCTAATTTTATTATTACCCATTACATTATTAAGTTGTCATTATCACGAAAATCCAATTGTTGAGGGTGTGGAAATAAACACTACAGAATGTGGTTCAAAACCAAAATATAAGTATATTGTTACTACTACATTTGGTAGTTTTGCCACTTATAGAGAATATAAAATTGGAGACACTTTAAAATAATTTATAAAATTATGAAACCAAAAAGTGAAAGAAATGATTATGGTGTTAAATCTTCATCTGATTGTTATAGAAATATAAATGGAATTCATTTCGAGTGTTATACATCAAATTCAGATGATTTTGATCGAATTAAAAAAGAAGCTAAAGAATTAGGTTTAAAAGTTAGATTAATTAATGGTGAATTATATAGAGAAGTAAAATTATGAAATCAGAAGAATTAAAACAAATTTATAATAAAGCAAAGGAATTAGCAATTACTATCTTACAACAAGCTTATTTGGATTCATCATGGGATGAAAAAAGTATAGATTATGTTTGTATTGAAGATGATGGTACGTTAATTGTAAGATTAAGTCAAGATAATGGTTGTAGAGGTTGTAGTGATATGGAATACACTTCAATTAATTTAACTGAAGACGAATTAAATCAAGAAATTGAAGTTACTGTTGGGAATAGAAAACAAGATCATATTGCCAAATTAGCAAAAGAAGCTGAGACAAAGAAATTAAAAGAAATAGCAGATAAAAAGAAAGCTGAGGAAGCAAAAGAGAAAAAAGAATATAATGATTATTTAAAATTAAAAGAAAAATATGGAAAATAATTTATGGAAAGAATATTATGCTATGAGAAGTTCATATTGTAATGATAATTTAAGTAAAAAAGAAAAAACACAATTAAATTTTAAAATAGGAAGTTATTTAATTTTATTGCATTCAACTTATGGCTATGGAAAATAAAGAATTAAAAATTATTAAAAATTCAATATGTATTTGTATTATTGTAACTCAAATTCTTGTTGGTTTTGTTGGTTGGGAAATTTTAGATAGGATTGATGATCTTGAGAAGAAACTATTAAAACAAAATACATTAATATCTAATATAGATCTACCAAATAATTTTAATTACGCTTATGATATTTTACATGATTATAATAAAAATATTGATACCAATACAGTTATTGAGATAACAAATGTTGCAAATTATTTTAATTTATCTGATAATAAGAAAACATTTAAATTAGTATTGGGTCAAATCTTATTGGAATCAAAGGGAAATCATTTATCTAGTGAGACAAATAAAGTTTTAACATCTAGTCAAGGTGCTTTGGGAATTGGTCAAATCATTCCAAATTCAGGTTATGGTTATTTAGTTAAATATGCAAAAGATCTTGATAGATTAAAATTTAAGAATTTGGGTTGTGATGATATATCTTTTGTGTTTAATGATGATTTAAGCAAATCTAAGAAGGTTAAACAAATGAAGGATTGGTTATGTAATAAAACAAATAATATTGCATTGTGGGGTTTTATAATGAATAAAAACATTGAAATATGCAAAGGTAATGTTAGTAATGCTTTAATTGTATATAGCTCAGGAATTGGTGGTTATAGAACATTTAAAGATAGTGGTGGTAATGTTAAAAATCATGATTATATTGTATCAATCAATAGCAAATTAAATAAAAATAATGGAAATTAATACTATGACAGATACCATTAAATTATTAAAAACAAAAAAATTAACTCCAAATAATCTATTTGTTTATTGTATGGATGCTGGATTTAGTGTTGTTAAAAGTTGTGAGATTGTTCGTTCAATTCATAATAATGATGTTAAAATTAATTTAGATGATAACTCTATAATACATTATGTTAAGAAATTTGAACATGTTTGTGCATTACTAAACATTAATATTGATAAGTTTAACAAAGAAACATCAACCTTAACAAAACCTGATTTAGCACAATTTAAGCTTACTTTAATAGCTCTTGTTTTAAATAATGGATGGTCTCCTGATTTTAAGAACGAGAATGAGCAGAAATGGTATCCTTGGTTTAAATTAGATAAACAAAACGGTTGTGTTTTCACTACTCTCTTTACGCTAGTTGGCTTGTGAATTCGGCTGGTTCTTATGGTGGTTGCCTTTATGTTAAAAATCAAAAGTTAAGTGATCATTTTGGGAAAATGTTTATTGAAATATGGAAAGATTACCTTTTAGAAAAAAAGAATTTAGAACAATTTTTAAATCTTGTTAAGAATTAAAATATGAATATAGAACCCATAAATTTTTCAGATTTTGACTTAGTTGAAATTAAAAATGGTACACCACATTGTATTAAACATGGTGCTATGAATAAAATGACCTTATTTGAGGATGGTGGCGGTTATTGGAGATGTATAACTTATGTAACAAAACAAAATGACACAGCTTGCAGAGCTGGGTGTTGTGAAAAAAGAGATAAAGTTGAATTAAATTATAATTCACTAATTTGTGGATGTTGTGGAACAGCAAAAGGGGAAAACAATGGTCATCATTGGGATTGTCCATGTTATAATGAAAACGAAGATTAATTAAATATTTAATGGAAAAAGAATTATTTGAAATAGAATTTAATAAATTAAAAGAACAATATAATTTCTGGTGGGATTATGATTGTGACTATGAAGCAATAGCAAATATTAATATCTCACAACCAAAAGAAAATGGTGAATTTTTATTTAAATTAACTAATTGGAGGAATGATTTAGATGGAGCTATTGAAGTAATGAAAAATGAATTAAATTATTTTAAATCAATTAATAAACTATAACATGGTAAATAATGATAATAAAATAGAGGAATTAATTAAAGCCAAATATGGTTCATTTAGTAAATTGAGAACTCAAATTAATAATAAAATTCATTCAATGATTGAATATGGTGGGGCTAAAGGAAAGGATCAAGGAGTTATATTAGAAGAAGTTGTTAATCAATATGCTGTTTCTTTAATGGATTCTTCTTTAGGTATTGGTTGGAAACAAATTGCTGGATTTATATTTTATAGAATACATGATAATTCTTATAATTAAATGAAAAAGAAAAGAGAAGATTATACAGATGAAGAGTGGGCAAAACTTTCACCAAAGGAAAGATTAATGTGTTTTGTTTCTGACAGACCATCAACATTTTTAAAAGATGTTAAATGGAGACAAGATAATCAATATTGGTTATATCCAATATTTAATATGGCTATTAAAGTATTATCTGAATTACGTGAAAGAAATTGGACTAAAGAAACTTTAGCTAAAGAAACAAAAATATCACTTAAAAAAATTAATAATTTTGTTAAAGGTAAAGAAGATTTAAAATTAAGTGAAATTTTAAGAATAGAGAAAGCTTTAAACATAAAATTAATAAAATTATTAGAAGGAGAACATCTTTAAAAATAAATAAATGAACAACCAATACGAAATAGAATTAGAAGGAATTAATAATAATGTAGAAAGTTATTATGTTGACCAATCTATGAGAAATGGGGCTGGTGTATTTTCAGCTTATTTACCTTATGGTATTAGGTGTATTGATTCTGATTATTGTAATTTAATAAGAAATATTAATGAAGAAATAAAACAAATTCATTCAATTGTTAGAAGAAAATTACAATGTTCTGATATTAAAACCAGAGAACTTTTTGAATTTTTTAATTATTATACATGGTATGAACCAATTGAATTAAATGGGCGTTCAAATGGTCATGGAATTGTTGTTGAATGGGAAAATGGAAATAAACATGAATTTATTTATGGAGGTATACCAAAATTTGATTTGAAAACAAGAAAAAGTGATCCTGAACAATTAAGAAAAGAAATCAAAGAAAATCCACATTTACATAATAAAATAAAAGAAAATTTATTAGGAAACTTAGACAATTATTTAAAGAAATGAATAAACCAAAAATAATGACATGGCAAACATATAAAAAGAAATATGATCCAAATATTATATATGTTCAAGATAGCACAAAGGGTTGGATCAGGACTTTTGTTAAACCAACCATGTTAAGAGCTGGTTTTAATTTTAGGCAGCAAGATATTAATTTAGATGATAGAAAGCCAAAACAAATATTATTAGAAGATTTTAAGGATATTGTAAATAAAGCAGAATTAATTGTATATTTTGTTTATCATCCAACAAGAAGTTATGCTGGTTATTTTACAGATTTAGATGTTTATTTTAAATTAAAACCAAATGAAAAACTTTAATTACACAACACATTCATTTAGAATATTAAATCATGAATTTTGGGTTCAAGGTTCAAATACAGATTTAATAAAAGAGGTTGCTCAAACACTTAAATTTAAGTATGATTCAGTTCAACCATCTAAACTATCAGCCCATCAAAGAATAATTTATATTTATGGAATTGGTGAATTGCAAGATTATTTGTTAAAACAAAAATGGTATAAGGAATATATAAAAAAATAAAAAATGCCAGTAGAATTTAAAACGGATAAATTAAATCCTTGTATTTGTGGATTTAAACCAGACCATTATACAATGTATTATGGAAGCACACCTTATGATATTTATTGTCCTAATTGCAAGAAACAAACAACGATGGCTAAATGTAAAATAACTGGTTATGATGGTCATTTAATTGACTATTGGAATAGGCATATCTCAAAATTAACTTTAGAACAATTAGAAGAAGAAGTTAAGGATTTATATATTGAAAGAAAAGAAAATGATCCATTTAATGAATATAAATCTTATGAATATTATTGGGAAGAAGGTAGTGGTGAAAAATTTTATGGTAAATGTTAAATAATGAATAAAGACGAAATAATTAAAATACTAAAAGATAATAAATTACTTTATTCTCATGAATGTCCAAAATGGTCACAAAGAGATAAATTTAGTATACTATTTGAAAAACATCCAAGAAGATTATTAATGATTTCATTAGTTAGTTTTGATGAAAACGGAATGCTTGATATAAAAGAAGATCAATGTGTTTTTAGTTATAGTGTTAATAGAGAAATTATAATTCATGCTCAAGGAAAAACAAAACATATTTTAAATACATTTATTGATTTATGTAAAAGTGGAGAATTAAATAAATTAAAATTATGACAGATAAACAATTTGTTAAAAAGAAATATCCATTTGCTTATTTAGAACATATGTCAAATGTGTGTTATATTGTAAAAAAAGAATGGTATAATATATGGACACAACAACTTGATACAACAAATAAAGATAATAATGAAAGTAGAAAAAAATTAGCTGTTGGTAGAACACCAACTGAAGCTTGGAAAAATGCTAAAAAAGAAATTAATGCCCACGTTCAATAAACATATAATCATCATTTAAACGATTAAATCCAACATGGTTCCAGAAATCTTTTGATTCTTCTCTGGGGCAAATAAATATTTTATTTATATCACTTGATTGTTTAAATATTCCATGAACAGCATCAATAGCAACTTTAATTCCTTGAAAATCTTTTGTATCTATTTTAATATTAATTATTTCAACAGCATCTTTTCCTAGTTTTGGAATTGGTCTTAATTGAATAAACCCAGCTTCATCATCTTTAACTTTAATGTTAAACTTATTCTGAAGTTCTTCTCTTAATCTTTGTTTTATAAATTGTTTTGAATCAATATTTTCTTTTAATTTCTTTTTATCTTTCATTAATTTTTCAATTCTAACATTTAATATTGATTTTCCATTAACTGTTGGTGATCCATGTTCATCAGTTCCAATTGATTTAACAACAACCTTCTTATTACGAAATTTGCCTGTTAAAATAACGTCTCCCTTCTCTATTGGAAGGTCTATATTTTCATTTAAATTAGTTCTAACTTTATTTAAAGCTAATTGATATTCTTTATTATTTGGATACATATTTAATAAAAGTTGAACGGAATAATAAATCATTTTTTTATTTTTTTCTGATTGCATACCCCTACCAACAATTGTATAATTAAAACCATTAACAATTTCATCAGCTGTTAAATCATAATTATTAATATCGATTAATTCCTCTTTTGTTGGAGTTCTATAAATTGTTTGTGAAAATATTTTTGGTTGTTTATTTTCAGTTATTTCAGTCTTTTTACCTTCTTTCTCCATTTTAATCAATCTTGTATAATAATCTTTAAGTTCTTTTAAATGGTCTTTTGCAATATCTTTAAAATATTCCTCAAATGGTTTAACTTTACCAGCTTTAACATCAGCAATTATTTTTTTAATTGTATCTGAGTGTTCTTTTTCTATTCTTTTACCAATTTCTAATTGTTTATTATAATCGTTTTTCATTTTATTAATTTAATATTCATATATAATTGGATTCATTTTACCCCAAACTCTAATAAGCTCTCCAGCCTTCGCATTTGCCATATTTTCTATCTCAGAACCATCTTTACCTTGTTCTGCTGGGTTATTTAATAATCCATCTTCAAATTGCTTAACATGAAATAATTCATGTCCAATACTCCTTTCTAAATCACACAATGAACGATCTTTCCCATAAATTACAATATTACCACCAATCTCATAATGTGCTAAAGTAGATGTTTTAGATTTGTCAGAAGTTATAATAATTTTAATTTTACCCTTAATACCAAAATATTTCTTAGCAAAAACAACAAAATCTCTTATCTGAGAAGGATAATTCTTTCTTCTTTCTATTAAAGAATCAATATTTTCTCTTAAAAGTTGCTTAATTAAGGGTTTCATACCCATAAATATAAACAAAAAACCCCATATTTCTATGAGGTTTTATTATTTACTTGGGTAAATAACTAATAATCCATTTACCCATTTTAAGATATTTTGAAAAACCATTACGTTCTGAGAAATTTAATCCCATAACATTAACATTTTTCCAACTTAGACCCTTATTAAAAAGTCTAAACCAACCAATCATATCTTTTTTATAATAAAAAGAAAAGAATTTATTACTATAGTATGTTTCTTTCATATTAAAATAATTTTAATTTATTACAGTTTTTACATCTAAACGTTATTCTATAATTCCCTAATAATTGTTCACCATCTAAACCAGCTGGTCTTGGTTCAAAATCTCGAATAATTTCTGGGTTATCACAACATTGATTTATTTCTTTAGGATTTTCAATATCTTCAATAATTCTACATAAAGAACGATAACCATTGCAAAATGCAGAATGATCACTGTGTAATTCAAACATAAATTTAATATGTTTTAATGTTTCTAAATCTAATTCGCTATCTTTTAATATTTTATTCATTTTTCTTCTTTTTTAAATTTCTAAACTTAATTCAAATATTCCTCTTAGTAATGGATGCCAATTAATTGGTGTTGAAATTGTATCACTAAATCTTTTATAAAAACAAAATACACTTTGTCCTAATTCACCTTCTCTACTGGGAGTGGTAAAATCTATAATTATTTCTTCTTCCCACTCATAATATTGCATTACTATTTTTGCTCCAGTATCAGTTACTTCACAAGAATTTATTTTTGTATCTGTATATTTCAATAATTTCAAAAGAGTATTAACATAATTATCCCCTCTCAGTCTATTAATATTATCAGTCATTTTTCTTCTTTTTTTGTTTGGTAACATTAAATGTTAATTTTTTATTTTCATCATCAAATTTAATATTAATTGTATCACCTTCATTAACTTCACCACCTAATATAAGATCTGAAATTTCATCTTCAACTAGCTTCTGAATAGTCCGATTGAGAGGACGAGCACCATATTCCTTATCATAACCTTGTTCAGCTAAAAATTCAATTGCTTCCTTATCTAATTTTATTTTATAACCAACTTCTCCTAATCTATCTTCTAAATTTTTAATTTCGTTATAAATAATTTTATGAATATCTTCTTTTTGTAATGAATTAAAAATGATTGTATCATCAATTCTATTTAAGAATTCTGGTCTGAATTTACTCTTTAAAGCTTTTTCAATAATACTTTGATTTTGTGCTTCTTGACTAGCAACTGTATTACTAGTTGAAAAACCAACGCTTGTACTAAATAAACTTAATTCTTTAACACCAACATTAGATGTCATGATTATAATAGTATTTTTAAAATTAATTTTTCTACCTAGACCATCAGTTAAGTGACCATCATCAAGCATTTGAAGCATGATATTAAATACATCTGGGTGAGCCTTTTCAATTTCATCAAATAAAACAACACAATAAGGTTTTCTACGAACTTTTTCAGTTAGTTCACCACCTTTTTCGTAACCAACATACCCTGGGGGAGCACCAATGATTTTAGAAACCGAATGTTGTTCCATGTATTCACTCATATCTAATCTTATTAACGCATCAGCATCACCGTAAATATATTCTGCTAATATTTTAGATAAATAAGATTTACCTACACCAGTAGGACCTAAAAAAATAAATGAACTAGGTTTATTTTTATTCTTAATACCTAATCTTCCTCTTTTAACAGCTTTAACAACTTTACTAACAGCTTCATCTTGCCCAATAACCTTTCCATTTAAATCCTTATCCATTGTTAATAATTTCTTATTTTCCTCAACAGATATTTTATTAACTGGAATTCCTGTCATTGTTGATACAACATCAGATATTTCATTTACGCCAATAATACTTCTTTTTTTATCTAAATTACTTAACCATTCTTGTTTAGCCTTATTTAATTCAGCTAATAATTTAATTTCATCATCCCTTAATTTAGCAGCATCCTCATATCTTTGTTTTGCAACAACTTCTAATTTATCTTGTTTTAATTTTTCAATTTTAGCTTCCAGATCTTTAATATTTTGTGGTGTTTCAATGTTAACATTTGTACTTGCACCAGCCTCATCTAAAATATCAATTGCTTTATCTGGCATTGCTCTGTCTGTAATATATCTTGCAGCTAATTTAGCACATTCATCAATTGCTTCATCAGTATAAGTTACCTTATGATAATCTTCATATTTTGATTTAATATTTCTTAAAATAATTTTTGTTTCTTCTAAAGTTGATTCTTCAATTATAACTTGTTGGAATCTTCTTGTTAAAGCACCATCTTTTTCAATATGTTCTCTAAACTCATCTAATGTTGTTGCTCCAATACACTGTATTTCACCTCTTGCTAATGCTGGTTTAAAAATATTTGCAGCATCTAATGAACCAGTTGATCCACCAGCACCAACAATTGTATGGATCTCATCAATAAATAAAACAACATCTTGATTAGCTCTTAATTCTTCAAGCATTGCTTTCATTCGCTCTTCAAATTGTCCACGGTATTTTGTACCAGCCACAACTGAAGCTAAATCTAAAGACATAATTCTTTTTTCCAATAATACTCTAGGTGCTTTACCAGCTTTAATTAATAAAGCGAGACCTTCTACTATAGAGGATTTCCCAACCCCAGGGTTTCCAATCAGTATTGGATTATTCTTTTTTCTTCTTGATAAGATTTGTGATACTCTTTTAATCTCTCTTTCTCTACCAACAACTGGATCTAATTCATTATTTTCAGCCATTTTAGATATATCTCTACAAAAATTATCTAAAACTGGTGTTTTACTACCCTTACCCTCTTTTTTTGGTTTTCTGGATTCTGGTGGTGTAAAATCCCCATCATCATCCCCTAAAGAAGCTCTTATATCATTAATATTTCTATCTTCAACAATTATATTCTTAAATTTAGCATAATTAATATTAAAATTATTAAGTAATTTAGTTACATCTGTTTTATGATGTAATATTGCAAGTATAATATGAATAGGTTCAATTACATTATCACCCAATATTTCACATTCATTATCTAATGTTTTTATGATTTTTTTCATTTCTGGTGAAAAATCTGGGGTTGTTTTTTTAGTTTTGACTATCTTAGGGGTTAAGATATTATTTAAACTATATGAGATTTTATCAAAAAGTTCACTAACGTCAACTCTAAGTTTCTTTAATGTTAAAATACAATCATTATTTTTATCGTTTATAATGGCTAAAATAAAATGTTCTGGTTTAATATCAGCATTATCATAAGATACAGCCTCTTTTCTAGCATTTTCTGTTATTAATTTAGTTTTTAGTGATGGTTCTCTAGTTTTCATAATTTAAAAGTTCTTTTAGCAAATATACTCCTATTTTTTAATAAATGCAATAGTTTAATTGCATCATATATGATAAATATTTTACTTGCAACTATAAAAACTAATGGGTATATTTGCATTAAAATATAAAAACTATGGCTACAGCACCAAAATTTACGAAAATTGAAATTTTATTAAGGAAAAGTAAAATAAAAAATAATTTATTAACAGAAGGAACTGTTGAGAAAATTGAATCCACACAAGCATTAACATTTGAAGATTGTGCATTGGTTTTAAGTGGTAATTATCTTATAGTTGTTAATGATGGTACACCAACACCTATGGAAAAAATCTTAAAGACAGAAACAACTGGGGAAATCTTTAATTTAGATGATGTTATTAAATATAAAACAACTAGAGAAATGGAATTAATTAAAAGAGAAATTCCAGAAAGTGAAAAATAAATGACACAAGAACAATTAGATATTTTAAAAGATAACACGTATTATGATCAAACTGGAAAACAGATTTTGGTTGGTGATTTATTAAAAGTTTATCATTTTGGAAGTGGAAATAGAACTCAATATATGTATTTTGTAGTTGTAATGGAAGAAACTATAGATTTTCCTGTAATGGCAAATAGAATACATTATAGTGAAAAACCTCATGTTAGAATGTATGTATTAGCAAATAAAGAAACAAGAATTTATGAAACAGCTAAAATAATAGGAACAAGAGATTGGGAAACTAAAAGAAAACGGATTAATATCATTAAGAAAGATTTAATTAATCAATGACCAAACAAGACTTAGAGAATTATGTTTTAAATAATACCAAATACTTAAAAAAGATTGATATTATTGAACATTCTTTTGTAGTAACTGTTAATTTAAAATGACAAAAGAAGAAACAAGATTAGAAAATAATAAATTAATTGCTGAGTTTATGGGATATAAGCTTGCTGATGATAAATTCCATTGGGTTAAGTTTAATGGCGATAAATTAGATTCAATGATGCAATTTCCAGATATTAATAATTATGGTGAAGATTGGAATTGGTTAATACCAGTATGCTCAAAATTTAATGATTTATGGGTTGAAGATGAAAATAATAAAAAATTATTTGGTCATGAATATATGCAATTATGTGATGACTTAGATGCTTATGTTATAACATATGATATTAAAAATGTATATAAACAATTAATTAAAAATATAAAATACTATAATAAACAAAAATAAATTAAATAAATGAGCTTAATAAAAAGAATAGAAAAAGATGATGAAGTTTTAGTAACTTATGATTCATCAAATATTTTATCATCAAAGTTTGATAAAAAAACAAATGATTTAACAATTACATTTAAAAAAGGTAAACAATATCTTTATGAAAATGTATCTAATACAGATTACATGAGATTTGAAATTGCTGAAAGTCAAGGAAAGGTGTTTAATTCACATATTAAACAATATAAAACAAAACAATTGGAAGATGCAAATAATGCAACTGATGTTGAAAAGGAAATTGCTGAAATTAAACAAAAAGAATTATTAGAAAAAATAGAATCTAAAAAACAACAATTAATTCATCATATGGAAACAATAACATTAATTGCAAAATCAGCAAAATTATCTATTGAAAGTTTGGATAGATTAATATTATTAAGTAATGAATATAAACAATTAACACATCCAGTTGAATGAAACGTGTAATACCCTTTTTAGATTTTTATGATAATATTCCACAAAATGCAAAATATCTTTTCTCAAGAAAAATGGAATTTGATTCACCAGAAACTGAAGATCAAACAGTTAAAAGAATAATTTCAAATAATCCAGATGAATTAAGTAAAGAAAAAATTGTTATTTATCAACATTATTATGAGGTTAATGAATCAGATTTTAAAAGTCTTATTAAATCTGATTTTTTTAAAATAGATGGAATTGAAAAATCAAAAAGATTTATAGAAGAAATAAAATGAAAATATTAAAAGAAGAATTATATAATACATTAGAGTTTATTGTTGAATTAAGAAAAACATCTATTAAAGATATTGACTTTAGTGATGTGTTAGGTCAAGATTTAACCAAAGAACAAAAAGATACTTATTTTTGGGTTTATGAAAGAAGAGATCCATTAGATGCAATTATAGAAATTTGTCAAAAACATGGGAAAAAATGATTAAATAATCATTTAAAACTCAATTTTTTAACCTAGTTTTTTCTTATATATTAATATATTTATAGGTATATTAAAGAATTTAGCCTATGCCTATAGATAATAAGATTTATTCAATTATACATTCAGCTTCAACAGCTAATACAACAGCTTTTACTTATAGTCAAGTTTATGCCTCAGTTGCTGCTAGTCCAGTAATTAACGGTATTCTTATTAATATGGCAGCTGGTACATATTTAGACATTAATATAAATAGTATTTCAGCAACAGCTGGTGTGTTTGTATTAGGTGAGAAAGCTAATGTTGGAACAGGTGGTTTATCATCAAATGGTAGTGAAACAATAATTGGTGGTTCTTATGCTGGTTAATAAATAAAAAATTATAAAAATAAAAACAAAGATGAAAAATAAATTAAACATAAATCCAACAGGTCTTAAAGGGCAAGAAGTAATTAATGAAATGAAACGTTTAATGGGTATTAAACCATTAACTGAAAATGTTAATGAAAGATCAAAAATTGAATTAACTAAAAAAGGTCCTGATGGTAAAACTTATGGTATTGTAAGAGAAAACCATGAATTCTATATTAAAGTAACTGATAAAACTGAAAAGGTATTAACTGAAGATTTTAAATATATTGGTGGTCTTGGTAATAAAAAAGATCAAGCTTATGATTCATATGCAAAAGCTATTAAACATTTGAATCTTAAATTTATCTCTTTAAAAGAAGCTTTGGGTAAATCCGATAAAATAAATGTATTTGAAAATGATAATATTTTAGAAAACGCTATTGGTGCAACTGGTGGTGGAGCAGCGTTTGGTTTTGTTCAAGAAGTAAAAGAAGAAGAGAAAGAAATATGCGAAGAAGAGGTTGAATTAAGTGAGAATGAAAAAGCTATCATGGAAATGAATGATAAAGAATATGGCCTTGAAGAAGTTGCTGATGTTAAAAATAAAGGCAAATTCTCTATTTCTGATGCTATAGATGGTGATAAAATGGATGAAACTATTGAATCATCAACCGTTAATGAGGATAAAATTAATAATCTATTAAAAACATTAAATGAATCTGAGAAAAATAAGCTTATCGAAAGTTTAAAAAAAAAAATATAACTGAAACAACTTTTAAGTTAAAGTTACCAAATTCTAATCCTTCACCTAATCCAATTCCACCAGTAGATAATACTAGTGCTAGTCCAGAGCCTTCTAATAATGCTCCTAATCAAGATAGCAATCAACCAAATGATAAACCATTTGATGATACTCCTTTTGAAGCTGGTGTACAAGCTGATGAGAAAACTGATCCAAAAAAATTCATTCAACAACTTGCTGGTAAGTTAGGTCAATCATTAAGAAAATATTCAGAAACTCAAGGAAATCCAGATCTGGAACTTGAAAAATTTGCAATTAATTCTGTTGTATCTGCAACTCATACATCCCAAATGGATAATGAGGATAAAAATGATATTATTAAGAAAGTTGAAACTGCTGGATCAAATGATGGTTCTAACGATAATGGTGGAAATGAAACCCCAACTCCAGAAATGGACAATCAAGAACAACCAGCTGATAATCAAGATAATATAGAAGAAATGCCTGATTTAAATGAAAATAGTTTTTTATTGCAGAATCCAAAAAAATTAAGTATATTTGCACCTAAAGGTAGTAAAGAACATATGGAAATTAATGATTTAAAAGAAACATTTCTAACTAAAGCTAGATTGACTGAATTAGTTAATGAAATAGAGGCTAATAATACTCAACAACCAGAAGTTAAGCCTGAAACAAAACCTTTGGTTAAACCTAGCAAAGAACCATTAAGAAGGGACAAACCATTTTTACCTAAACGACCTTCCACACAGCCTGACCCTAAAGCTGGAAATAAAGATACATTAATTGATGAAACAAAATAATTAATGAAAGATTTATTTTTAATATACGTTCATGAAGTTGGTGTTGATTCAAAAGGAAACAATATCTATGAATTTATATTTTCAGATACAACAGAAGAGATAGACGGAAACGAGTGGGATTTCGTACCAGCCGTAGCAGCAAATCCGTCAGTTCCAAATGAAAGATTTATAAAAGAAATTGGAACTTTAACAACAAATAAAATAAAGTTTGATGTAATTCAAAAATCATCAGTGTTTTGCGTGTGGGATGGAATTGACTCAATAGTTAGCCTCTGTTTTGAGAATATTGATAGTTATGAAGTTTACCCAAAGAAAAGATTAGGGTTTATGTTTGGTGAAACATTACAAGAAGTTAAAGATAAATTATATGAAAAAGATTTAATATTAGAATTAAAATATGAAAAAAAACAAAAAAATATTAACTAAAAAATTATTTGAAGCTACATATGTTGCTAGTGATCCTAAAGATGTTAAAGATCTTAAAACAAGTGGTGTGTTATCTAAAGATGATACTGTAATGATGGATGATGAAAAAACTAGTTCAAGTTCTAATAATGATTCAATGGCTTTAAGTGAAGATTGTGAAGAACAAAAAGAATCACCAATTAAGGTTGAATATCTTTCAAACATGAAGGGTGAAAAGCCTTTTGAGATTCATGGTGACAAATATGAATATGTCTATGGAAAATATCCAGATGGAACTAGAAAACCAGCAGTTTATTGTTATAAAGATGATATAACAATATCTGAAGATTGGTTTAATGAAAATATTGCAAAGCATAAAGAAAATCTTGATGAAAATTCAAATATTAACAGACCAAAAGATGCAAAAGGAAATGATATAACAATTAAAGCAAGGGTTATTGTTAATAATTCTGAAATTGGTCATGTTTTACAATTTGGTTTAAATGATAAAAATGAAGAAGTTGCAATTGTTGAATTAATTGGTGGCAGAAAAGTTAAAGTCCCATTTAACCAAATTGTTGTGGATGATAATAATAGAATTGTTAGAGAAATTAACTTAAATGAAACAATTAAGGTTAAAGATCAAAAAAAATTATTTCCAAAAGTTAAACAACTTAAAAATATAAAATATTATTATGATAATAAAGGAATTTTATATGGAAAAAAAGAAGATGGATGGTATGAGTGTACAGAATATGGTGAACCACTTAATAATAAATTAAAAGAAAAAGTTACCATTGTTAATAAACTTAATGAACAAGAACAAAATGATGTTGTTGATGGGACAAATATACCAAAATTAAAACAAGATGTTAAAGTATTGGTTGATAAGATAGAAACAGTTTTAAAACCTTATTTAGAAAAAATTAATAAACCAGTTGAACAAGCTGAATTAATTGCAGCAATTGCTGAAAGAATTGGAATTCCAAGAGAAAAATTATCAAGTATAATTAGTCAATTAAGAACAATATCAAATAAAACAAATATTGTTCAACAAGATGTAACTTCAACAAGTCAAATTGCTGAAACTAGGAAAGTAATTAAAACAATTAAGGTTAAAGATATTAAAAAGAAATAGTGAAATCATTTATTAAACATAGATTAAGAGAATTATTGTTAAAAGAAGAAATGATTTTAACTAATTATACTGATTTTGCTAAAGAACAATATTATGATTATATTGTAATTGCTAAAGATGAACAAAATAATGATAATCATTTTTTAGCATTAGTGGTTAAATTACAGCCTTATGATATGGATAGATTAGAGTTAGGTTATGAATTTATATACGGATTTGACATTTATGATATTAATAGTAATAAAGTTGGCAAGACTTTATATACGAAAACTGAATCCAGTAAATTTTTACCATTAAATTCAAAAGGAAAAATCATTCCATATGTTATAGAAATGATGAAAGATTTAGTTAATAGAATAAAACCAAATATAATTTACAGAGAAGCTATGGAAAGTAATATAGATAAAGATAATCCCAGATACCAAAAAATAACTCAAATACTTATTAACGAATTAGGTTATAAATTAGTTCATGAAGGTAAAAACCAATATGGTAATCAATCATGGAAATTTATTAAAGAAGGTAATAATTTAGAACTAAATGAACAAACAATTGATGAATTTTATTTGCATAATATGGAAGCCAGATTAAATAGATATGATAAATTTGCAAATGAATATATAAAAATTAATTTAAATAAAAAATAAACAAAATGGATTATAAAAAACTAATACAAGATTCTTTAAATAAGAAAAAACAATTAAATGAAATGAAGTATCCTCAAGGATTAACTGAGAGAATGCATCCACAATTGGAAGAAGAATTAATGAATCAAACACATTCATTAGGAAAACATCCAATATTCCCATCAAGTGATGAATATACATTTGAACAAAAGATAATGTCAAATAGATTTAAAGAAGTTGTTGACAGATATAAAAAACATCATGATGTTGAAAAAATTGATAATCAACAATTATTACTAGATATGATGCCTATGGTTCAATCAGCAATGGAACTTGAAAAAGACCATACAAAAGAGTTGGAAGAATTAGCAGTTAAAATGATCAGAGAAGAATATAATATGGGAGAAGATGTTGTTGAAATTATTGCTGAACTTACTGATAATATTGATATGTCAGGGACAAAGAAAAATCCAACACCAAAGGAAACAACTGAAGATAGACAATATGAATCTCATGAACAAATTCAAAATGAAACTGATGAGGTTTATAAAAGAAGATTCTTAAATGCAATGATTCAAGGTGCTGCAAAAAAAGTTAATCATATGTTTCATATGGTGGATGATGAACTATCTAAAATGAATTCGTTATTACCAACAAAATATGCAAAAATGATGTCAGCAGCTGATTATATGTATTTTGTTATTCCACAGATGGAAGATGGTGTTAGTGGTGGAAGTGTAAGAATTCAATTCCCAACAGAAGAAAATCCAAAATGTACAATTTATGCTCAAGCAATGGTATTTCCAGTTTTAATTCACGAACTTGTTAAAGGTGTAATGGAAATATTATCAGCACATGGTTTACCAGAAGATGAAAATTTATCAGAACATGTTATTAATAAAGCTGATGCACTTTGCTTTGAAGCGGGAGATATGCGTTTGGGAAGTGCTGTGTATCAAAGATTTACAGAATGTATTCCAGCTGAAGATTTTAATCTTAAACATCATATATATGTTGAACTAGTTAAACAACCAGTACAACAATTTAATGCAAATATGAAAGAAATTCTGGCACATACCCTAAAAGGTAAGGAATTAATTCTTGATATGATTAAGGAAATAAAATCTGATCTTAAAAAAGATGATTACAGAATTTCTATGAATGAAATTGAAAAAGAAACATACTTTGAGAATCCTGACGATTTAGATAACATAGATTTGAATGGTTTATTTTAATGAATATTAAAATAACAAAAGAACAATTTATAGAAGAAGCTAATTTAGTTCACAACAATAGCTATGATTATTCATTAATTGAATATAAAAATAATAAAACTAAAATTGAAATTATTTGTTTAGAGCATGGTATTTTTAAATTAACACCTTATCATCATATTAATAGAAAACAAGGTTGTAGGTTATGTGGAAATAAAAAAATATCTGAACGATTTAATAAAACCACAGAAGATTTCATAGAAAGATCAAAGAATATTCATGGAGATAAATATGATTACTCATTGGTGGATTATATTAAAAATGATATAAATGTTAAAATCATCTGTAAAGATCATGGAATCTTTGAACAGATTCCAACTAATCATTTAAGAGGTAAAGGTTGTTTTGATTGTTCTTATGTTATAAGAACAAATCATTATAGAGAATTAAATCCAGTATTATTTATAGAAAAAGCTAAGAAAGTCCATGGTAATAAATACGATTATTCTCAAATGAAGTATAATACATGTAAAGAACATATAACAATAATTTGTAAAAAACATGGTAATTTCCAACAAACACCAGATAGTCATGTTAATGGAACTGGTTGTCCAAGTTGCTCTGAAACTAAGGGAGAAAGAAAAATAAGATTATTCTTGCAAGAAAATAATATAAATTTTGAATATCAAAAAAGGTTTGAGAATTGTAAAAATAAGAATATTTTGCCTTTTGATTTTTATCTTCCAGAACTGAACATTTGTATTGAATATGATGGAATTCAGCATTATGAATGTATTGATTGGTTTGGTGGTTGTGAAAGTTTGAAAACTTTACAAAAAAGAGATAATATTAAAACAAAATATTGTTTGGATAATGGAATTGAATTAATAAGAATAAATTATAAAGATAACATTGTGGAAAAACTTAATAGTTATATATTAAAAGAAGTATAATTAATGAAAATTGGTAAATTTCTATATCATAAATCTAATCCGTTACATAGAAAGGTAATTGATAAGGAAGGTCTTTTACCACAACGTGGAGAACAATGGTTAGACAATACTGATATTAAAGGAAATGCTGTGTTTGTAACTAATTCAAATAATCAAAAAGATTGGTTTGATTCTACTTTTGATGATGATATTTGGCAGATAGATTCAAGTAAAATATTAAATCTTAAATGGAAATTAGACCCAAATCATAATAATTCAAAACAACTTTATACTCAACAACCAATACCAAGAAACGCTATTAAGTTAATTTATAAAGGTAATGGTAAACCAATATCTGAAACAAAAGTTTTCATTAAAAATAAATTAAGAGAAGCTTTAAATAATATATCAAATAAAATTGGTTTATCTACTGAAGATGTGTTTAATTTTATAGAATATCATGATTCATATAGAGATTTATACCCAAATAATAATCCTGAATATGAAAACAAATATGAGGAAGATTATTATTTTCAATCAAAAGAACAAGCCTATAAAGAAGTTAATAATTTATTAAATTTCTTTAATAATCTACCAAATCCAATTCCAGTTTATAGAACAATTAAAGTTAAATCTTTACAAGATATTAAATATGATTATTTAGGGGATTCTTGGTCATGGGATAAAAATTCAGCAATAAATTTTGCAAAAAATCATGCTGGCGGTAATGTTTTATTAATTGGATTAGCCACATTTGACAACGTTGATTGGAAAGAAACGTTAAGAAATCATTTTCATTTTTCAAGAGAAGACGATAATGATAGTGAAAATGAACTAAAAATTTCTGACCCAGAACAAATTAAAGAATTAAAAGTAATAAAATTAAAATAAATGAATACAACATGTATGGAATGTGGCAAAGAATGTTCTATCTGGGAAGAAGTAAGTACATCACATGGTAGTGGGGATTTAGAAATCTGGTGTTATTGTCCAGAATGTGATATAGATACATTTCATCCAATAAAATAATATTAAAACCAGTAAATTTACTGGTTTTTTTCATATATAACCTATTGTAACTCTGTAAGATATTTATAGTGTACAATGGAATTACATAATTTATTAAGTAAGGAGGAGATCTTAATTGAGTTCGCCAAATGTTTGGATGATCCAACTTATCCAATTATTAATTATTTAAAAACTTATGACTTAACTCAAGAAGGTTTTGTTCCATTTAAATTATTTAAAAAACAACATGAAATTGTTCTTGATTATGAGAATTATCGTTTTAATCTTGTAACAAAACCTAGACAAGCTGGTATATCCACAACAACACAAGCTTATTTGGCTGTTAAAGCATGGCTTGCTGATAAAAATAAACCAGAAACAATATTAGTTATTGCCAATAAATTAACTTTAGCTAAAAAATTCATAAAAGGTATTAAAGATTTTGTTACCCAGTTACCAAGATGGCAATGGGGTTCAGAATATTATGGAACTCCAGAAAAAGAAAAAAAATCAATTTGGATTAAAGATTCTCAAATAGAACTTGAATTACCAAATGGTTCAAAAATTATTGCTGTTGCAACATCAACAGATGCATTAAGAGGGTACACACCAACTTATCTTGTGTTTGATGAGGCAGCATTTATTGATGATGGTGCTGAACTATATTCAGCTGCTATTACATCATTAGGTACTGGTGGTAAAGCTATTTTAATTAGTACACCAAATGGATATGATCCATTATATTATAAAACTTATGAACAATCTGTAAAAGGAGAAAATAACTATAATGTTATTGAAATGCGTTGGTATCAAGATCCACGTTATAATAAAGATTTAAGATGGATTGATAAAGATAATAATCAAACTAAAGAACTTGAATTTACATTTGAATCATTTGAATCATTTGAAAAAATGGTTAGTGAAGGTTATAAACCAACCTCATCATGGTATGAAAACATGTGTAAGGAACTTAATAATGATAAACGTAAAATAGCACAAGAATTAGATGTATCATTTTTAGGATCAGGTGGAAACGTTATTGATGATGAGTATATTGTAGCTCAAGAACAAAATAATGTTAGAGAACCAAAACATATTTTTGGTAAAGAAGAAGAAACATGGGTATGGGAAGAACCACAAGAAGGTCATGAATATATTTTAGTGGCTGATGTTAGTGGTGGTGCTGGAGCTGATTATTCAGTAATTCAAATAATAGATTTTACAACACATGAACAAGTTTTTGAATATAGAAGTAAAATTTTAGCTGATCTATTTGCAAGTGTAATTTATGAGTGGGGTATTAAATATAATGCTTATGTTATTGTTGATAGAGTTGGTGTGGGTCAAACAACAGTACTTAAATTGATGGAAATGAAATATCCAAACTTACATTGGGATAATCCAGAACATAAAAATCTATTAGATAAAAGAAGCATTAAAGCTTATGATAATGATAATAGAATTGCTGGATTTGCTGTTGGTAATGATAGGTTAAATATGGTTGCTCATCTTGAAATGATGGTTAGAACAAATGGAATTATAATCAGATCAAAAAGAACAACGTCTGAAATGAGAACATTTATTTATAAAAATGGAAAACCTGATCATATGTCTGGTTACAATGATGATTGTCTTATGTCATTAGCAATGGGGTTATGGGTTCTTGAACATTCATTTTCAAAACTTAAAAAAGCAAATGCACAGACTAAAGCAATGCTTGACTCATGGCTTGCAGTTACACCAACAACACAAGAAGCAATAAATAATGAAAATAAACAAATACCAAATAAAAAACCTAACTTTCATCCTTCAGTTTCACGTAACATGCAGGACCCAACTGGTCAGTATTTATGGTTATTTAATAAAAGAAAATAGGTTTATTTCCATAAAAAAAGAATTATATTAAGATTAAAATACGAAAATAATGGCTAATAAAAATTTAACAGTATATCAAAGATTAACAAAGATGTTTGGTTCTGATGGTGTTAAACAACCACAAACAAATGTTATTCAAACAAATAAATATTCACTAAATGCTAATGAATTACTTAAAACAACTGATAAAGCTGAATTTGAAAGAAAGAAACTAGAGATACAACAAACTAAGTACTTACAAAATACATGGTCTAGTGCTGGAAGAAGTTTAGCACAAAATCAATTACAAAGTGAATCAGTAAGAATTGGTGCTTATGTGGATTTTGAAAACATGGAATATTATCCATTGATTTCAGCAGCTTTAGATATTATGTCAGAAGAAGCAACAGTGCTAAATAACAATGGGAGAATGATGAATATTTACTCTGATAATAAAAGAGTAAAACAAATATTGGAAGATCTATTTTTTAATAGATTAGATCTACATACATCACTTCCTATGTGGACACGTAATGTTTGTAAATATGGTGATAATTTTTGTTTATTAAATATAGATGATAAAAGAGGTATATTAGGTGCAAGACAATTACCAAATATTGAAATGTTAAGGAAAGAAGTTGATTTTTTAACTTCAAATTCAAAAGAAAAAGATAAAACAACATTTATATGGAATGGTAGAAATGCTGAATTTAATGAATGGCAAATCGCACATTTTAGATTATTAAGTGAGGATAGAAAATTACCATATGGTACTTCTATCATGGAAAAAGCAAGGATGATTTGGAAGAGATTAATTATGTCTGAAGATGCAATGCTTGTTTATCGTATTACAAGAGCACCTGAGAGAAGAGTTTATAAGGTTTATGTTGGTAACATTGATGATGCTGATGTGCAAGCATACGTTGATAAGATTGCAAATCAATTTAAGAGAACAGGATTAATTGATCCACAAACAGGACAAATTGATTTAAAATATAATCAATTAGGTAATGATCAAGATTTCTTTATCCCAACAAGGGATGAGAGTTTACCAATGCCAATTGAAACTCTTCCAGGCGCATGTCTGGCTTTAGATACTAAAATTGAATTATTAGATGGTAGGAGTTTAGAATTATCTGAAATAATTAAAGAACATTCAGAGGGTAAGGATTTATGGTCTTATTCTATAAACCCAATTAATGGTGCTATTGCACCAGCTAAAATAACATGGGCTGGAATAACCAGAAAGAATACTGAAGCTTTAAAAATCACATTAGATAATGGTGAAATCATTGTTTGTACATCAGATCATAAATTTCCAACAAAAGATAATGGGAAAAAAGAAGCTAAGGATTTATTAATTGGTGAGAGTTTATATTCATTTAATAAACAATTTAAACCAATTAGAGATTCTAAATCAGAATATGAAATGATTTATGACCATTCAAAAAATAAATTTCTCTATACACATAGAATTGTGGCTAATTTTATGAAAGAATTAGATAAACATAATAAATGGACTTATAATGAAAAATATATTAATGAAGAAAAAAATACGATACATCACAAAGATATAAATAGATTTAATAATATACCAACAAATCTTGTTTATATGAATTTAGATGATCATTATTTATACCATTATGAAACATTTAGTAGATTTGCATCTATGGGTGGTAAAGCATTAGCTAAAAAATTAAAAGAAAATGAAAACTTCAGAAATGAATTTAGTAAATTAAGAGCTGAAATATCTACAAAAATGTGGGAGAATAGAACTAAAGAGGAAAGAAATATAATTACTGAAAAACAATCAATCAGTTTGATTAATTATGTTGCTTCATTAAGCGAAAAAGAAAGAGAACAAAGAGCAGAAATTAGTAGAAAAAATGTTAAATTAGCTAATGAAGCTTTTAATGAAAAAATGAAAAATGAAAATTTTAAAAAAGAATTATATGATAAATCATCTAAATCATTAAAAATAACCAAAAACACTCCAGAATATAAATTAAAACAATCTAACATATCAAAAGAATTATTTAAATCAGAAGAATATAAAGAAAAAGTATTTAAAAATCAAAAAACTAATTATTCTAATAGATTATTAACAATAATTACAGAATTAATAAATGAGGATTCAAGTTTAATTAATATTATTAATATTATTAATGATCCTGAACACGAATTTAATATTTTATTTAAAGAATTAAACAAAAATAATAAACAATTTAATGAAAAATCTAAAGGTATTACACGAAGTAATATTGATAAAATGTTAAAATATTTTGGTTACAAAAATTGGAGAGATTTTAATTCTAAAATTCCATTTTATAATCATAAAATAGTTAGTATTGAATATTTAGAAACTAAAATTGATACTGGAACAATAACAATTGACGGTAAACATGAATATCATGATTATCACACATTTGCATTAAGTTCTGGTGTGTTTACATATAATTCAAATCTTAATGACATTGCTGATATTGCATACTTAAGAGATAATTTATTTACAGCAATAAGAGTACCAAAAACATTTTTAGGTTTTGAGGATGCAAAGGGCGAAGGTAAAAATTTATCTTTACAAGATATTCGTTTTGCAAGAACAATTAATAGAATTCAACAAACAATGTTGCAAGAATTAAATAAAATTGCAATGATTCACTTATATACATTAGGTTTTGAAGACGATTTTGATAATTTTACATTAACATTAACAAATCCTTCAACACAAGCTGAAATGCTTAAAGTTGAACATATGCAAATTAAAACAACATTATATAAAGATGCTGTTTCTGATGCTGGAAATGGATTTGGTGCAATGTCAATGACAAGAGCTAAGAGAGAAATTTTAGGTTGGAGTGATGATGATATTAAACAAGATTTATTGGAACAAAGAATGGAAAAAGCTGCTGCTGCTGAACTTGCAAATACAGAAAAAGTGATCAAACATACAGGAATGTTTGATAAAGTGGATACAATTTATGGTGATATTGAAAAGGCTAGAGAAGGTGTTAGTGGTGATGGCGAAGGAGGTTCTGAAGATGCTGGTGGAGGATCTTCTGGTGGTGGAGGTGGATTCGGTGGTGGAGGTCTAGGCTCTGAAGATTTAGATTTTGGTGAAGATACAGAAGAAACTGGAAATGAAGAAGAAGGTGGTGCAACAGCAGATGCTGGTGCAGAACAAGGAACTGAGGCTGAAGCAACAGAAAATAAACCTGATGAAACTTTAGCTGAAAATGTTAAGAAGAAAAAGGAATTATTAACTAATGAAACTAAGAAAAAAGTACAAAAATATACCAAAAGTTATAATCAAAAATATATGGATTATTTGGATGGTAAAACCAAAAGTATTACAGAATCTATAAAATTTGAAGACGAAAACTTTAAAATTAATGAGAATGTAAATAATTTCATTAATGAAATTGATAAAAAATTAAAGGAATAAACTTGATTTTATTAAAAATAATCAATATTTATAATAAAAGTTAACAAAAATGAAGAACTTTGGTCAAATCAAAAATACTTTTAATGAAATTTTAGCTGAATCCATTCTTAAAAAGGATAAAGATAAAAAAGATTTATTTAAACAATACATTAAATTAATTAGAGAAAATAAAATTCTAAGAACACAATTTTTAGTTTATACAAACATTGAAAGCAAAATTGAAGAAAACGAAAACAAAGCTTATCAATTTATTCAAGAAAATATTGAACTTTTAAAGAAATTTAAAAAGAAAGATATTATTGAGGTAAATGAAAAATTAAATAAACTATTAATTGAATGGAAACATCCTTTAGCTGATGTATTAGAAGGAGCTGATCAAATTTCAAAAGAAGAATATGAAGCTCATATGAAAAAGGTTAATCCTAGCGGTAAAAAAGGGGTTAACAGAGCATTAAAAGAACATCAATATGGAAATATTGATCATTGGTTTGATACTTTACCCTATACACAACGTGCAATTATTATTGGGGAGCCAACAAATGATAAAAATATTATTACTACTAAATGGAATCAATTATCACCTGAAAATAAATTAAAAGCTGTTGAAATGGCTCGAACAAAACCAGAATGGAAAAAAATAGAACAACAAATTTTAAATAATGAAAAAAGTGCTGGTGGTGGATATAGTTTACACGAAAACATTACAAAATTAATATTTACAGATAAAACACCAAAAAATATAGATTCAATTGTAGAATCACAATCACAAATAGTAGATTACATTAAGAATAATAAAAAAAGAGAAATTACAGAAAATTATCAAGAGATTCCAAATAGTTTATTAACATCATTATCAGTTGATAGATTTAATGAAAAATACAATGATCTTAATGAAGAAGAAAAAAAGTTATTTAAAACTGTTTTAGAAGGAACTGAAGAATCAAGAAAAGAATTACAAGAAAATATTATCAAAGAATGTATTGAATTAGTTGATAATCAATATGGTGAATCTGATTTAGAGGTTAAAGAAAAGTTATTGAAAGCAAAAAATAAACTCCTTAATATGAAAGGAAATTTCGTTTCAGAAGAGTTTACAAATAACATAGGCAAGTTAATTGACCTTAAAAAAGATTTATCCATCTAAAATGTATTATGAAAGAGCAAGTTCTAATTTTATTAAGTGCTATTAAAGCAAGCTTAGGCAAATTTTTAATAATAGTCGCAGCATTCCTAATTCCAATAAAACCACTAATTTTAACTGTTGGAATTTGTATAGCAATAGATACCTTCATGGGTATTTGGAGAGCTAAGAAACAAAAAGAAAATATTACGTCAAGAAAATTATCTAATATTATATCAAAAATGGTATTATATGATATTGCTGTTATTTTATTTTACTGTATTGAACATTTCATATTAAGTGATATAATTGCTAAATTCACAGATATCAATTTATTGTTAACTAAACTAGTAGCAGCAACACTTGTTATGATCGAATTAAAATCTATAGATGAATCTTTTGTTCTTATAAAAGGCTATTCATTATGGACAAAATTTAAAGAATTATTAACAAGGGCTAAATCATTGAAGGGTAAATTAGAAGATCTAAAAGAAGACAAAAAAGATTAACAAATTACTTGACAGTATCAAAAATTTTGTTTATATTTAAGAATGAGCAAGAGAGGTAAACAAATAAAAGTAAATTCATTTAGAAACTATTCAGTAAAATTCGGCACAATCGATGATCTAAATTCACAAGCAGTATATCTTAATATTTCAGCATGGGGTCAACCTAAAGTTAAAGATGAACTAAATTACAATAGAACAGTAAGAGATTTTAATAAAAAAGTAAAATCAAATCTTCATGAAATTCTTTCAAATTCTGATAATAATCAAATTTCACAAGAAAATACAAAAGATCTTTTCTTAAAAGAAAGAACAATTGTTGACTTAGATATCAAAGAATCTGGTATTAAATTTAATAAGAGAAGTTTTGTAAATTTAGATGTTACACTATTTTTAAGTACAGAATTAGGTATTAATTCAAAAATATTACAACCAAAAATAGATTTTATAACAAAGAATATTATAAATGAGGTATTTGATAAGAATGATTCATTTAAATTTTATAAGAAAAAGAAATAACTAAGTCTTCGCCAAAGAATAGTTAACAATAGACTCTAACCCTAAACAAGTTAGAGTTTTTTATTTATACAAAGATATTTATCTATATATCAATAAAATATATGGATGATCTTAAGATAATAAAGGCTGGTAAATCTGGTACAGGGATTTTAGTAGAACAAGATGCTGGATTTATTGACCCAAATGATAAAAGAAATAAAAGTATTATTACTGAAATAACTAATAATGATAAAGGTACAAATACTCCATTATATACTACAAATACATTCACAGTTTTTGTAATCTTACAAAAATATGGTGTATTAAACAGAAATGGTAGAATCTATCCAGAAACCATTTTAAAATCACAAGCTAAAGCTTATGAACAACTAATTAAAGAAAGAAGAGCAATAGGTGAACATAATCACCCAGAATCTTCTATTATATCTGGTGATAGAGTATCACATAATATTACAAAAATGTGGTGGGAAGGAAATACATTAGTTGGTGAAATGGAAATATTAATGTCAAGAGGTTATGTAAATTATGGTATAATTTCTTGTCAAGGTGACTCAGTTGCTCATTTATTAGAACATAAAATAATGATTGGTGTTTCATCTAGAGGTGTTGGATCATTAGTTGAAGGGAGAAATGGTGAACAAATCGTACAAGATGATTTTGAATTATTATGTTGGGATGTGGTGACAGGTCCTTCAACACCTGGGGCATGGATATTCAAAAATAAACCACAAATAACATCACAGTTTAATGAATCAGAAATAAAAAATAATCCATTATTAAATGATGGTTTAAATAAATTTTTATTGTAATATATAAAAAATTATCCTTTTGTAAAACTGATATATATTTATTATCAAGAAGATAGCAAAAATCTTACAAATTATTTTAAATAATTAAAATAAAAACCAAAAAATAAAATGGATAAAAATAAAAAAACGATAGTAGAAGAAGCTCTTTTAGATGCTAAAAGAATTCAAGAAGCTATACAATCCAACACCAAAGAAATACTTCGTAGCGTTGCTAGAGAAGAAATTGACGGTTTAGTGAAAGAATCCCTTAATGAAGCGGATTTCGAAGAAGAAGATGCAGAATCAGAAATTACTGATACTGAAATTTCTAATGAAGTACCTAGCGATTCAGAAGAAACTGATTTAGTACCAGCAGTTGCTGATGAAACTCCAGCTCCAACAGACACACCTATTGAATTAGGTAGTGAATTAGAAATGGGTACTGAAGAAGTACCAAGTTTAGGAAATGAGTTAGATATGACAAATGCATCAGATGACGAAGTTCTCCAAGTTTACAAAAAATTAACTGGTGAGGATGAAGTTGAAATTGTTGGTAACGATGTACATTTAACAGTTAGCGAACCAGGTGAATATATCATCAAAGGTGCTGCTCCAGCTGAAGGTGCAACAGAAGAACCAATGGACACTGAACTACCTGTTACAGATGAATTAGGAACAGAAGATGAAACAGAATATGAAATTTCATTAGATGGTGAAGATAACTCTGGTATTGAATCAGAATTAACTCCAGTAGAAGATGAAGAAGAAATTTCTGCAACTGAAAAACCTAATACAGAAGTAAGTGGTGAAGAAAGCGAAGAAGAAGTGGAGGAATTAGATGAAAACTCAGTTAGAGCTTTAAATAATGGTAGAAACCAAAGTTTAAAACCTGAAAATTTTCCAGATGATAAAAAAGGTGGAAGAGTAGATGAATCTAAAAAATCTAATGAATCAAAACTTTTAAAAGAAACTATTGAAAAACATAACTCTTTATTAAAAGAAAATAATGAATTCAGAATTGCGCTTAAAAAATTCAAATCAATGCTTGTTGAAACTGTATTGTTTAATACAAATTTAACTTATGTTACAAAATTGTTCACAGAACATGCAACAACAGCAAATGAAAAGAATTTAATTATTAAACGCTTTGATGAAGAAGTATCTAATTTACTAGAATCTAAAAAGTTATACAAAGTAATAAAAAATGAATTATCTACAAAAAAACCAATAACTGAATCAATTGAGAATAAAATTTCAAAAGATATTCAATCAAGCGGATCAAAAACATTGAATGAATCAACTGTTTATGTGGATGAATCACAAAAAAGAATAAAAGACTTAATAAATAGAGTCGAAAATAAATAATAAAAAACTAAAAAAAAACATAAAAACAAATGAATAATTTATTAACATCAGCTAAGGTCGGAAACATCGGATTAGACCACATGAAGGAAATCCGTAAACAAACCTTTGAAAAATGGAATTCATTAGGATTCCTAGACGGTCTAAAAGGACACGTTCAAGAAAACATTGCTCAGTTATTTGAAAACCAAGCTTCAATCTTATTAAAAGAATCAACAGATGCAACCTCTAGTGGTTCATTTTCTACAGTAGTATTTCCTATTGTACGTAGAGTATTCTCTAAATTATTAGCTAATGATATCGTATCAGTTCAAGCTATGAACATGCCAATTGGCAAATTATTCTACTTCGTTCCACAAACATCTAGTCGTGTAAACAGTGTAGGTACTGCTGGTAATGATTATGATGGAAATGGTGCATATGCAACTACTTTCTCAGCTCATACAGGTAATGCTTCTGGTATTCCTAATTGTGTTGTAGGTTCAAACTGTACTGTTACTCCATTTATTGCTAAATCTTTATATGATATATTCTATAATGATGGTCTATTCGATAACTCAAAAGGTACATTAACAATTGTTGCAGGTACTGCTAACATTTTCGTATTAACAGCTTCTACTGGTACTTATACTGGTGTTGGTGCTGCACAAACTTTACCTTTAGCTACTGATGGTACTGTACGTGAAGTTATCTTAGCTGTATCAGGTTTCAATTCTACTAATAAAGGTAGATTAACAGGACCAGATGGTAACCAAATGGATACTGAAAGCTTCTTAGCTTCATTAAACGTTGTAAGTGCTAACGCAATTACTGACCCTAATGGTTATACAATTTTAGCTGCTGGTGAACGTGCTCCATTCCGTGTAGTAACTCAAAGATATGGTCATGGTATTGTAGATTATAGTTCAATTTGTGATTCAGCTGGTATTATTTACTTAGGTGTAGATACAACTCACCCAGTTCCAGTTGGTGGTACAGCTACTTATGATGGTTATGTTGGTGCTAGTGGTGGTACTTATGTATTTACTGCAAACTCATCTTCATTTACTGTTGCTTGGGCACAGTATGCTACTTTAGAATTAGAAGATCAAATGGGTGAAGTAACATTTACTTTATCTGAAGTAACTGTTTCTGTTGAAGAAAGAAAATTACGTGCTACATGGTCTCCTGAGTTAGCTCAAGACGTTAGTGCATTCCACAACATTGATGCTGAAGCTGAATTAACAGCTATGTTATCAGAACAAGTTGCTGCTGAAATTGATCGTGAGATCTTAAGAGATCTTCGTAAAGTTGCTGCATGGCAATTACGTTGGGATTACACAGGTTGGAGAAGAGCTTCATCTGCTGCAAGTCCATACACTCAAAAAGATTGGAATCAAACTTTGATTACAAAAATTAATCAAATCTCAGCTCAAATACACAAGTCTACTTTAAGAGGTGGTGCTAACTTTATCGTTGTATCTTCTGAAGTATCTGCAATATTTGATGATTTGGAATATTTCCATGTAAGTGATGCAAATCCAGAAACTGATAATTATAACATGGGTATTGAAAAAATCGGTTCAGTAAGTGGACGTTACCAAGTGTATCGTGATCCTTATGCTCCATCATACTCTGTGATTATTGGACACAAAGGTAAATCTTTATTAGATACTGGTTATATTTATGCTCCGTATGTGCCATTACAATTGACACCTACAATGTATAATCCATTTAACTTTGCTCCAGTAAAAGGAATTATGACGAGATATGCTAAAAAAGCCGTGAACAACAGGTTCTATGGTCACTGTCGTGTTGACAACGTTCAAACATTCTCAACTACTGAATTACGTTAGTAATTAACTACTTATAAATTAAAAGCCTTACAGAAATGTGAGGCTTTTTTCTTTTATATAATTCCTTAATTAATTTTATTTTATAAAATAATTGATAATATGGTTGACATATTGGATATTTATAAGTATATTTGTAATATGGGAAAAACAATAAAATTTACTGAAGAACAAACAAAAGAAATAATAAGACTTTATGTTGAAGAGAAACTAGGAACACCAAGTATTGGTCAATTATATAATGTTCATAAAGCTGTTATAAATAGAGTTTTAAGAGAAAATAATATTAAATTAGATCAATCTGGAAGAAGAAATACTGGTGGGAAAATTGCTGCTGGTAAAAGATATAGAACTAAGCATAAAGAAAAACTTGATTTATATCACCAAGAATGGTCTAAATTAAATAGAACAAAATTAAGAGAATATCATGCTGAATGGAGAGATGGAAATGAAGATTATAAAGAAAAACATCACCAGTATAATTCAAAAAGAACAAATGAAATTCCAAAAGTTAAATTATGTAAAAGAACAAGAACAGCAGTTTATACTTGTTTAAAAGAAAGAAATATTAATAAATATAAATCAACATTCAAAATTTTAGGTTATACATTAGATGAACTTATGATTCATTTAGAAAAACAATTTACAGATGGAATGAATTGGGACAATTATGGGGAATGGCATGTAGATCATAGAATACCAATGACTAAATTTAATTTTACATCAATTGATGATAACGAATTTAAATTATGTTGGTCGTTAGAAAATTTAAGACCATTATGGGCAACCACAAGAGAAATTGATGGAGTTATTTATGAAGGAAATTTAAATAAAGGAACTAAATATGAATCAAAAAGCGATAATTTAGAAATTGATTTTTATTTAAATAAATGGAATATTAATAACAATATAAAAATCGAATATAATGATAACTTAACACACACTGAATACTTTGGTGGTAAGGATAGAAATTATCATTTAAACAAGACATTAGAGGCTAATAATAAAGGTTATAAACTAATCCAGATATTCTCTGATGAATGGAAAAACAAAAAGGAACTTGTTATTAATAAATTAGCTCATATCTTAGGTAAATCTGAATCAATTAAAATTGGGGCTAGGAAATGTATAATTAAAGAGATTTCAAAGGAAATTAAAAATGAATTTTTGGAACAATATCATATTCAAGGAAAAGATCATTCAACAATTAAATTGGGTGCTTATTATAATGATATTTTGGTTGGTATTATGACTTTTAAGATATTAGAAAATAAGGATTATGACTTAACAAGATTTGCTACCAATTATAATTATAATATTAGTGGTTTAGGTTCTAAATTACTTAGTCATTTTATTAAGAATTATAATCCTAATTCAATAATTAGTTTTGCTGATAGAAGATGGACATTAGATAAAGATAATAACTTATATACAAAATTAGGATTTAAATTAGTTAATATATTAAGACCAAATTATAGATATTATCATAAAAATAATCATGAAGAAGAAAGAGAACATAAATTTGGATTTAGAAAGAAAATATTAGTTAAGAAATATCCAAATATGGTAGATTTAACAATGACCGAAACTGAAATGATTAAAGAATTAGGTTATGATAGAATATGGGATTGTGGTTTATTTAAATATGAACTTTCTTTAAAATAAAAAATCTTTTATATTTCTATAAAGGATTTCTCATGTACATTAACTTTAATTTATTTAGTGTTTATTCCCGCATTTAGAGCAAAAATTATCACCTTTTGTAGCCTTAGTTCCACATAAAGTACAATATCTTCTTATACTTATATCTTCAGTTGTATTAACTTTTTGAGATATTGGTAATAATTTATATTCAATTGTATGAAACGGTAATAAATTGAATTGCTTATCAACATATTTAAATGTTTGATTTGAATCCGAACCCATTTCAACTTTTCCAGTTTCAATTTTATTTTTTTTAATTCCAAGACTTGCTGTTATATTTCTTGGTTTTGATTTCTCTTCTCTTGTTGGAATAAAGAAATCTTGATAACCATCATTGTTTAGTGGATTTGAATAATTGCAATTAACAATTCCAGAATCTGCTAAATTGTTTGATATATTTTGATTATAATTAACACTATTACCAACATTAGCACCAGATGTATATGTTAAAGTGCCATTTAATGGTGTTCCAGTATTATGGGCATAACCACCAATTGAATTTCCACAATTTATATACCAAGGATTTTGATTAATCCATGGATTCTGCAATGTTATTGTTGAACCATAATTAATTGGAATATATTCTGAGTAAAATTCTACTTTAATGTTCCCATTATTCTCAATAGCTTTCTTAACTTCTTCAGAATTACTTATTTCATAAGTCTCGAATTTAAATTTTTTAGCTATATCTAAATACCTTTCAATAAAAGTGGTTTCACCTTCTCTTAAGACAATTCCACCTTGTGAAATAGCTTTACCATTAATGATGATTTTTGCTAATACTACATTTTGTGTTGGATTTCTAAGTTCAATACTGAATTCTTGTTGATCCTCTAAATAATAAGTAGGATTACTTTCCTTGTGATAGATTTTTAATCTAGATTTGTTTATGCAAATATTTGCATATGGCTGACTAGCCAATTGATTGGTTGTTTTCATTTTTTTTATTAACTTTTTTAATTTTTATTATTATTGTACTGATATTTTTGCTGGTTTTATGCAGCTCTAAAGCCTTTTTTAAGTGCTCAAGACCAATATAGTTTTAAGTTAATGTACAATTATAAATATAAGGATAATAAACTAATAGTAAACTTGATTGGTTTATTATGGTAATTGTTAGTTTACTATGTTGATTTTAAATCATTTAGAATATTTCTTCCATATTTTTAATGATTCTTTTCCTTCATCAGTTTTTAACCATTCTTTATATTTCTTTTTATCTTCAACAGATAATTTTGAAAGTAATCTTTTTCTATCTTCTTCACCTTTATTAAATGTTGATAATTCACCTTTTGGGGAATCGTAATGTTGAAACTTTGCTGTTTTAAGCATTTCAAAATATCTATTTCCCTTTTCTGATTTGGATTTTAAGGATTCATTAATTGAATTATTAATGATTTTACCACCAGTTAAATCAATAACTGGAATATCTTTAATTCCTAATATTTCATAAGCTTTTAACCTATGATGACCATCAATAACTATATTTTGATAATTAGCGTATCTTGGTTGATTAACCAACACAAATGGTCTCTCACCAGCTTTAATTCTTTTAATCCATCTATCAACACCTTTCTTATCTAATGTTTGAATGTTAGGAAGAATATCTGCGTTTGAACCATTAAACCTTTCAATATTAATAATTCCATTAACAGGTTTATCTTTTGCTGTAATTAAACCTTCTTTCTTAAAATCATTAATTGCTTGTTGTACAGATTTATTATTAACAGCTTCTAATAAAACAGAATTATATAAATTTAATAACTTCATTTTATTGTGATTCTCTCATTTCACTTTGATTAACAACTTCAAAACACGTAGCTTCAGGGAATCTAGTTACCTCTTGATTTTCTGTTAATAATAGATCAATATAATATTTATTAGGCATTAATGATGCTGTATCTAATAAAAAATAATAATAGTTATTAGCTCTTTCAACTTCTTGGAAATCTATAATTGTATATTGTGCTTGTCCTTCTTTTATATACAAACGATATTTAAGTGATGCGACATTAACTGTTTGATTAACCGTATAGGCATGTCTAACAGAAACAATAACTTTTCTTATATCATCAGCAATCATTTTTTCCCCGAAATTTAAATTAGATAATGTGAATCCAACTTTGGTAGGAAACTGATTTGTATCTCCAACATTATAATATCCTAAACTATCTTTTAAACTAAATTGTAGTTCGGCATTAGGTCTGCTAATACCACCAATCGTAATTCCCGACCAAATATCCGAAAATAAATCGCACGAAGTGTACGTTCCATTATCTGGAACTTTAAGATTAATACTATAAACACCTTTTGTTATATGAGTTACAGCAGTTGTTGTATAACTTGAAAATAAAACATCATCATTATCATAAACTTTAACTGTTGGTAATGAATCTAAATTAGTAGCTACACCTCCAACATTAACATACAAATATAATTTGTTATTTACATCCATATAGAAGTCTGAGCGATTATCTGTAATGTGCTTATTGTATATCGTCTCAATAATCGGGACATACGCTGTTTGAGAATGTCTTGTAAAAAATCCAACATACTGTAATTCACTTGTTGGTGTTTGTTCTAAAGCTCTGGAATAAGCAATACCTAAACCATAATTAGTATTTCCAGTTAATAATCCATTAACATAACCAGTTATATCAATTTCTAAATTCTCATTTCCTTGATCGAAATGTTGTGTTCCTACTGTAATACCAGAAGGTGATCCAGAATATACCCCAGTTCCACCACTCCAATTGGTTAATGTTCTTGCTTCAACCCAGTTTGATGGTGCTGTAGATGTAACAGAATTGTTGCTTAAATTGGCTGTATCAAAGTCATATCCACAACCTTCATCCCAATCTTGGTTAATTCTAAAAACTATTAGATCAAATGATGATGCTCTGTCTTTACCACTAGAATTTTGTGAATTCAATAACTCAGAATCGAAGAAACCAGTATTTGTAAGCTTCAATGTATGTGTCATTGCTGACATAATAGGCATCGTACCACCAGTAAAGAAATCTTTAAGTCTACTTTCATTAAAATGAAATATATATCTACTATATTGTAACTCATCAGAATAATTATCAGAACCATAGAAAATCTCGGTCACACTGTTCCTTGCAGTGTTGGTAAGGGAATTATATATAATCGTATTATTCTTGTCAAAGTAGGTTCTTATCACCATGATTTCATTAATTTCTATATATAAATATCAAAGAAATTACTAATAATTTTTACAAATTTTTTTCATTAAAAGTATGACTTTAGCTGTACTTTTATATATTTATGATTATATTATAGGTAATAAAAACTATATAATTATGAGCAGAAAAACATTACCTCTAGAGGAAAGAAAAGTTAAAATTGGGATATCATTAGATAGAAAATTAAATGATATTTTGGAAAATAAGATTTATAACAAATCAAAATATATTGAAGAATTAATAAGAAAGGATTTAAAGAAAAAATATGGAACAACAGGAAATTAAAACAAAAATTTGTACTAAATGTAAATTACCTAAAGTGTTGGATGAATTTAATAAGAGGAATAGTAAATGTGGATTATCTTCAGCTTGTAAAAAATGTAATTACACTGTTGTGGTTAATCGTAGGAATAATTTAACTGAAGAACAAATAGAAATTAATAGAGAAAAAAGAATATCAAGAGATAGAGCTAAAGGTGTTAAACCCAGAAGAAAATTTAACTCTGAAGAAGAAAGAGAACAAGCTAAAAAAGAAAGTGCTGAAAAATCTCGTCTTAAAAATAAAGAAACACAAAAACAATATCGCATTAAAAATAGACAAAAAGCTATTGAAAAATCTAGGGAATGGAGAAAAAATAATCCAAATCATAAAGCTAATTATGATAAAGCAAATAAAGATAAAATAAATGCAAGAGAACGAAAGAAAAAAGCTGAAAACCCATTATATAAATTAAGAAGTAATTTAAGACGTAGAATAAAACAAGCGTTTGTTAATAAAAAATTAAGGAAAAATTGTAAAACCTTGGATATTTTAGGTTGTTCATTCGAATTTTTATGTCAGTATTTGGAATCAAAATTTGAATCTTGGATGACATGGGAAAATCGTGGTTTATATGATAAAAATAAATTTAATTACGGATGGGATATCGATCACATTATTCCAGTTTCAACAGCAAAAACTGAAGAAGATATGATAAAACTTAATCATTATACAAATTTACAACCCTTATGTTCTAAAATGAATAGAAATATTAAACGAAATAAAGTTTAAATATCCTTAAATTTATTAGCATATTCATATATAAACTTATAAGTATAAGTCTTTAACCAACTCAAAAGACTATCTTCCGTAAATTCTAATTTTTTATCTGATGGAATATTCGCATAAACTCTTCTAATATAGAAATATAATAAATAACTTTTTAGTCTTTTATCCTCTTCGTCATCATTTGGCTTAAATTGTAAATATTTAGATAAAGATTTTAGAAAATTATTATCAAAACCAATAGTGGTATTTTTTTCCTTTTCGATATATTTTGCAATATTTTTATAACCTAATTCATGATAGATATCTCCAATTAATCCATCAGCACCAAATATATAATCTTTTATTTTAGGATTTCCTGATAGTTTATTAAATAATTGAGTATTGTGTTGTTTAATATCACCTTCATCTTCTAAATCAAACTTATCATTTAGATAAAAATCTAAAACTTCTTTAATTTGATTTTTCCATTGATTTATTTGCTCATTTGATGGATTGCTATTTAGATTATATCTAGCTCTCTTAATCAATGTTTGTTCAATATCTTTTTGATGTTTTTGGATGAATTCTTTATTGATTTTATCACCAAAAAGTTCATTTAAAATTTTATAGAAATATTCACCTTTAATACTTCTTTTTGTTAACTCTTCGTTTAAACGTTTTTTAATAAAAGACTTCATTAACCATAAATATCTTAAAATACTAGTTAATTTTGATATTTTTTGAGAGCATACGGCTTCTCAGATCAGCACATTTTTTCTTGAATTCTGCTACAGCCAAAACCTTGCCCGTTGTGAGGTCAGTTGGGACACTACCTGACCCATTGTGAACATGGCTGAATAAAGCATTCTCAAGAAGAATCAAATATTCAATGACATATTCTCCGAAAATTGCTGATTTACCTTCTTTTAATATTTTTAATAGTTCTTCCTTACTTAATAGATCATCTTGATTTGCCAAATCAAATTTCTGATCACCATTATAAGTTAATAAATTTATTTTATTACCTATAATATTGGTAACAGAACCTTTTTCTTGTTCATTATTAGAATTAACCCCTAAAATAGCATCATGTTTAATTTGGATATATCCTTGGCTATTTGTATTAAATTCAAAATCTAAACCATCTTTTTCAGTTTCATCAACATTTGGTTCATTAGGATTTTTCTTTTTCTTTAATTTTTTAGTAAATTTACCAGCTCTTAATACAACCTCACCATTTTTAAAAATAATATCTGTATTATCTCTTCCTTCTAAAGAAAAATATTTTTTATCAGCATACACACCTTTAGCGTTTGGTATTGTGCTAGGTGCAATTCTGGGTTCTTGTGAACCAAATGAAAATCCACCTAACGCTGAAAAATATAAAGGATCAAAATCTAAGTTTGGTAATTGGGATATGATTGGTCCTATAAACAATCTATCAGAATATTTTAAACTCCTATCAAATATAAAAACCATAACAGCTTCATTAACTTGAGGTGTTATTCCTATAAATTTTGGTAACATTGGAAATGACCATGGTAAATCATTAACATTAGTTATAGAATCATCTAACCCTTTAATTCTAACTTTAATTCTACCCATATCTTTTGGGTCGTTTACAGATACAACTTCTCCAATATGAATATCTTCAATCTTTGATTTTAGATCAAATTTATTTTTACCACTATAATTATATTTGTTTGACATTATTTATCCCCTTTCAATCTCTTATTTAATAAATCTTTAATATTTTTAAACCTTAATTCTATTGAATCTAAGATATCTAAATCTTTTAATATTTTTGCTTTAAGACTTTGATGATCCTGTTCTAACTGTTTAACTTCTAATAATAATTCATTATTACTTTTGTCTTCTAATTTTTCTGTTGTTTTTAAAATTTCCATATTTCAAATATAGTTGTTTTTTATAAAAAGTCTATGAAATTACTCCAGTCACAGTGCCCAAATTTGTAGTTGCACCGTTACTAACAACTGGAATACCTAAATTACCAACACCAATAGTTGTTACCATAATTCCAGGATCTACAACTCCGTCAATTCTTGCTTCCGTTGTTAACATATTAATTAATTCCTCACATCTAATAACTTCCATAGCTTCTTCAGCGTTAGCACCATCAGCAAATACATCACCTGTTACAAATCCAGCCTCAGAACGTCTTGAAATGCTTCTTGCTGCTAAATTTTTAGCAGATACTCCAGTTCTCATCTTAGCACCCAAAAATATTAATTGTGGTGGTATTGTTTGTGCTGGTTGTTGTGGTAATGAAAAAGCAGCTAATATTAATTTTAATACACCAGAAATGGAACTTAAATTAAATCCGCTTTTTACACCTTGTTTTTTTGTTGGTTTACAATCACTCATCTTTTAATAATTATGTTAACCCTTGAATTATTCTTATTACACTTTGTGGAACACCAACCAAACTTAATAATTTACTTAATTGTAATTTAGCTTTTTCAGTTGCTATTTTAAGTGCTGTTTCACCAGCTATTGCTGATATCTCCTTTAATGTAGCTGTTAATAATGTTTGAACAACATTATCCCTAACTCTATCCATCAAATCTTTAATTAATGTTTTATTTTTCTTTAAAAAATCTACAGCATCATCATATGTAGCAGTTGGTCCGTACAAAATCTTAAAATTAATTAAGAATATTGTTATTACTTTAGGACTTAAAATAATATTAACAATTGAATTAATTAATTTATTTAAAATTTCTTGTATAAAATTTAATTGTATTGTTTGTTTATCTTGTTGTATTGAAGTATAGTTAGAAGTGAAATCAGCCATATTGGTTAGCGTGTTGCTAACCACTTCATTTGTTTGCATAACACTTGTTGATGCTGTTAATCCAGATTGCATTTCTATTAAAAAACCTGTTGGTATATTAACTTCCATTTCACCACAAGTTTTTAATTTTCTTATTCCATTTTTTCTATCATCAGCTCTTTGTTGTTGATCTCTTATTTCATCATTACTAAATGTAAAATAATTATCATCTATAACATCATTTTCATCACTATTAATAATACAATCAGTTATGGAAGCTATTTTTTCTTCATTTTCTAATTGTTTAGTTGATTTATTTGTTGTAATTGAAACACTTCCAAATAAAGAATCAATAATATTATTGATTACTTTTTCAGTTCCAAATAATTTAATAGAATCAATATAATCATTATTTAAATCTGTTAATGTTTTATTATTTCCAGATAAACTATAATATTGACTTGCTGTAATTGTTAAATTATTATTTGGATTTGTAGAACTACCAACCGAATTAAATGTAATATTTAAAATATCGTTAGTTAATGTTTGTGAACCCCAATCTTGTGCTAGACCATCATTTTGTATTGCATAATATAAAAAAGTATTAAAATCTGTACTGGTTAATTGATTTGCAACATCATCATACATTAATCCCCCACCAATTGTTGTTGGGTCTGTTAATAATAAATCAAAAAAATCAATTTGTTTTACTTTTGTATTTATTCCACTATTTCCAAATTTAAGATACGTTGGTATTGATGGATCAACACCGCAACTAACAAAACCTTTTAATTCTTGTTTTAAAGCTTTCTTAATATCAGTTTCAATAATATCTAAATTATGAACTAAAATATTAGTTACAATATCTCTTAATTTTTCATAACCAACTAATGATTTTAATAAATCAGTTAAAAATTCAAGACTATTACCTTTATTATTTATTGAGGGGAATGAAGAATTTAACTTTAAATTAGGGAGTCCATCATTTAAAGTTCTCATGGCAGCAATATTGCCAAATACTTTTCTCTTTTGGTCAACTAGAGCCATGTTTTTAAATGTTTAATTATTCTTCTTTATTATCTTTTTTATTCTTGTTAATCATTTCTCTGATTGCTGCAAAATCATCAGTAGATGGTGCTTGACCTTCATTTAAATTGGCTAACGATTTTTTAACATCACCATTGTTTTTAAGAATTTCTGATTGTAATTTGCAAAGATCTAATTTGATTTTAATGGCATTTTCTTTAATTTTAAGACCATCTGTTTTAGCCTTAGCTATTGCTGTGGTATCATTAATACTTTCTGGTTTAATGGTATTTGTAACCTCATTAATGACATTCTGAGCTTGATTTATTTGACCACAAGCATCATTATAAGTTTCTTGTAAAAGACCGTTTAAACTATCATTACTATTAATCTCTACTTTTTGTTTTCTAGCTCTTGACATTTTTAGTGTTGTTTATTATATAAATATCTTAATAATAACAATTTTAGTCTAATAAATCACCAAATTCACTCCATAGTGGTTTATCCCATCTAGTAGTATGATCTGATTTTCTACCAGAACCACCTTTTGATTTGTTTGATCCTAATTCATTAGCTCTTTTTATAATGGCTCTAATATGATCAGCATCCACACCATAAGCTTCTTTTAATTCTCTCATAGTTTTTTGAGCTGCTACTTCAGCTAATGATAATTTCCTAGTTTGTGACCCTTCTTCAATTGTTTTTTCATCTTTTTGTTCAGATAATAATTTCAATAGATATTCACCTAACATTTTTATTTCTTCATCTTTTGTCATTTTAATAAGATTATTTTATATAAATATCTGGAAATTAGTCTTTTAACTTATTTTTATCTATCATAACTTTTTTTATTGCTTCTGGTAAATTAGAATTATTAACCTTTTCATTATATTCATTAAGAATAGCTTTAGTGCTTGCTTTTTTTAAAGCTGTAATAAACGAATCTTCTTTTGGTTTATTTTGTGGTTTACTATCATTTAATAATTCTATTGTTTTCTTGTTAAAAGTTTCCTTATCCTTTTCAACATCTAAAATATCTTTCCATGTTTCTGTATTTTGATGGCAATATTCATTATGGATGTCAATTACATCAAAATCAACAAAATTAGGTGATTTACGTGATTCATTATATAATTTGGCAGATCCTGATAAATCGGAATTTTTAAATAAACTTTTGTGTGTAAAATGCATATTATGTTTTACATCTTTAGATTTTACACCGAAATTATCTTCGAACCATTTTTTATATTCTTTAATTCTATTTTCTTTTTCTCTCTTAGTTTTATATTCTAAATAATACTTTTTAATATTACTTTTTTCTAATATTTTATCAATAAATTTCTTAATCTTATTAAAAAATTTAATTTCATTTGTTAAATCAATTTTAATTCTCATTTTATTTAATTTTTAATCTTCGTTATCAATATCATTTTGTTTTAAAACACCATAAATTTCTTTATATCGTTTCATAGCAAGTCTTATATCCTTTGTTGATAGATTGGTAATATTTCTCATTGTTTCTAAAATAGAAACCTTATTAAATTTATTACTACCATCTAAGTTTTGTAATGCACTTTCCCAATTATCTAATATTTCAACTAAAGCCTTTCCAACTTTTCTTTCATTATCAGTTAATTTTCTTTTAATATCATTGTCGGTTTCTAATTCAGTTTTTATATTATTGGATATCTTTTTAATAAATAAATCAACTGAAAAATTACTATCATTATCTATTCTATAGGATAAATCTTCTCTTCCTTCTAGTTCTTCAGATCTGTCTTCATAAGATGAATTAATATTTTTCATTTTACGTTCTTTTTCCACAAGACCTAAATTATAATGTTTGGATATTGTTCCATAATATGAATAAGCTTTCTTGTTTCTCCCAGGTTCGAATTTTGCAGCCTTTGTTATCAAAAAACCAATTGTATCATCAATCTGTTCTTTGATAGTCATATTTTCCCTATACAATTTATATTTCTTAATAATTAATTCTACCATTCTTTCAAATGCATATTTTAAACTTTCAGAATATATTTTACCTTGTGTAACTTCATCTGTAATTACAACAAAAGCATTTTTTATATTTTCTTTTGCTTGGATATTAACACTTGATTTTGTGAAATTAGTTTTATCAACATCAATATTAATTGTTAGAAATTTTGCATCATTACTATAAGCATTAACATTAGGGATAATATGATAGACTCTTACAGTAACATCTAGACCTAAATTATGTTTAATTTTAATAGGTTTATTAGCTATTAAATTATGTTTTTTATTATAGGAACAATTTAAAAATCTAACAACAGCTTCCTCTTCAGGTTTACCAAAATAAGTACTATTTCTTTTCTTTTTTACTTTAATAACTTCTAAGATTGGTTCTTTATTTTTTGGTTTAGTAGCTTTCTTTTGTTTTAGATTAATATTCTTTTTTTTAGGGGGCATATTATTATGCTACTGTTGAATCATACGTTATTTCTCTATCATTCTTAAAATGCTGTTCTTTCTTAGCTTTATCTAACCACCATCTTGCTTCAACAGCATTCATTGTTGCACTATAAGAATGAAATAAACCACCTTCTCTTTGATTAGTATGTTTATAACCAAATCTAGGTATTGTCATTGTTTTAATATCTTTTAATGTCATTCTTAATAAGAATTCATAACCAAAAGTTAATTTAATATTTTTCTTAATTCCACCATATTCTAAATAAGTAGATTTTTTAATAACCATACCATCAATATTAAAGTTTTGGTAAGCTTCTAAAGCATTGTTATCTAAAAATCCTAATTTATCTGAAAAGCTGTTGGCCCAAGTTGCCTCATTCGTGAAACCAACAAAACTATTATTTTGATCTGTATCTACAATAATAGGTAAAAATAATTCAACCTCTGGATAAGCATTTCTATAGGTAACAACATTTTTTACCCATACATTTGACATTTCATCGTCTTGTTCCAAAAGAGAAATCCATTCAGATGTTGATTCTTTAACACCTAAGTTAAATTGAGATACAAAATCAGTATCACCCTCATTTTCTATAATTTTTACAATATTTTTAATTACACCAAAATCAAATGATTTTATATAATCTAAACTTGCTGTGTCATTTTTATCAACAACTAAAATTAATTCATCTGGTAATGTTTTTTGATCTTCTACTGATTTAACAGCTTTAGTAAATAAAGTTTTTGTTACTTCATCTAATTTGTATACTGGC
>ERZ1292632.52-Hain-H43-01um-R2-52-length-110736-cov-8_pt1 | contig 110736 bp, 204 predicted proteins | sample MGYA00564407_ERZ1292632 | MGnify/ENA primary metagenome ERZ1292632 (study PRJEB36523, sample SAMEA6512637) | groundwater metagenome | collected 2019-01-08 | study: AquaDiva: Metagenomics assemblies of 32 groundwater samples | reverse complement strand
CGGGAGTTTTCGTTTTCGTGCTTCGTCCGGTCGATCCTTGCGTTCTCTTTGAAAGATGCCTGTTCGTTTCCTTGCCGCCGACATACGTTTCATCGGCTTCGATCTCGCCTTTCATAGCGTCGGTCGATTCCATGCCGTAGCAATTACGGATACGATGAAGAAGAAACCAAGCGGTCTTTTGGGTTACGCCGATGTCCCGTGAAAGCTGTAGCGAGGAAATGCCTTTCTTGTGCGACGTGATGAGCCAGATAGCGAGCATCCACTTTTGAAGGGGAATCTTTGTGTTGTCGAAAAGGGTCTGCGTGCGGACGTTGAAGTACTTGCCCGTGTTCTTGCACTTATACTTATTACCTTTGCACTTGTAGGCTTTCGAGGAAGCATCGAAGGGAGAAACAACAACGCCGTTCCAGCGGATGGTTTCGAGATGGTCGATACACGTCTGCTCGTTCGGGAAGGCTTGGAGCAGTTCGAGAATCGTATTGAAGTCTTGGTTAATCATATCCGCAATCTCTTTAGTCCCGCGTTGTTGTTGGGACAAAGATACGGATTATTCTACACCGGAGCAAGAATATTTGGTGTAAAGTGCTATATAGTTACCAGCTCCGGACTGAATGCGTAATGCAGTTTCGATAGAACCTCCATAGACCCGTTGAAATTTACCACGTCAACCCGTTCATCTGTGCACTTCAATTCTCCAATCATCGAAGTGTTGTAATCATCCATATCATACACGTGCCAAATGTTGGCGCCGTCCTCTCTCGTGATGTTATCGAACTGCAATCCGTTTCTTTCGATGATTCTCATTTCCATTCTCGTTGTGATCGCATCCCCGTTTCTGAATGCACAAATATAAGTCTAAATATGGACTTACGCAAGTCTTTTCGAGAATTTATTTTCAAGCATGAAAAACGCCCGGAATCCGTAGACGCCGGGCGTAGTTGCGCGAACCCTCTTCCGCCTTCTCCTCACTCCTCCCCCATTGCTTCCCCTGCTCCCCCGAATCGCGCTACATAATCATTTTGCGCTTCGTCGATCAAGGCTGATTGCATTCGTTCATCACTTACCAACACCTGCGTAATCGGAATAGCGGCGTCTGCCTTGGCGTCGTATTCGCGCGCCGATACAACCAACATAAACGCAGGGTCTTCGTACTTACCGATTCGGTCCAAAAGTTGAATAGCGGCGAGCTTCTTCCGCTCGTAAATCGTCGTCGGCCTATTCGTTGCAACGATCTTTCGTACGCGGCTTCGATTGCGAATCTGTTTCCAGTTGCGGGGCGGTTGACTGTGCGGCATAGTAGTCATGAGGGGATGATGTTATGAGAGAAGTGCCCGGTATATCCGGAGCGATATTCGTAGAGATACGCTTCCGCCGCCTTCGGTCCGCCGACGTAGCCTTTGCCGTAGTGCCACCAGTCCGTACTACAAAGCGAGGGTAGGACGCGGACGGCGATACCCTTGTGCGTGTCACCGGCGGTGTAGCGCGTTTCCCGGCGCGTGTGCATGTGCCCTAAATGCCATTCGCGATGAATCGCTTCGGCCCACAGTTGCGGCTGTTCGACTGCCATGATGAGCGGCAAGTCAGCGGGCTTCTCTTCGTTGCCGTGCGTGAGGCCGAGCAACGTTGCGCCATAGCGATAATACTTTCGGAGGTTCGCGCCGTTGTCGATTCCTACGTCCTTCGCGTGGCGGAACCACGCTTCTAAAAACATGCCGACGTGGAACGCGGAGAGCTGATCATGATTGCCGGGAACGACGATCACGTCAACGGGCGCAACCTCACGTAGTTGCTCAATAGCCCACACCTGCAAATCGCACGCGGTGCGAAAGACGCGCTTGTACCGGGTATCGACATCTTGCCTTGTTCCCTTCGTCGTTTCGTTGCGCTCGTTGTCGGCTTGCAAAAGATCGTTCCCGACGACCCACAATATGCGTTCAATCGGGAAGCCCCTTGCCTTCGCGATGAGACCTATGACGGATTCCCGTAGCCGTTCCGACGCGATGTCGGAATCATAGTCCTCGCCGCCCGTTTCTTCGGCCCACGCATACTTGCCGACGTGCAAATCGGCAAGGGAGAGTTCGTAGAGGTAGCGCTCACCTTTATGCACCGCACGCTTGATCGGGGCATACCGAGGCGCGCCCTTGCGAACCAAGTCGAGTAGTTCCTCTCGGAGCACGGCCAACCAATCGGCCTGCTCAACCGGGACAAGATCGGCACGGACCTGAAAGAGTTGCGTTATCACTCCGTCCCGGTTGCCGCTCTCCCACTTGTTGACCCGCAAGCCTTTCACGCGCCACTGCGTTCGATCAACCTCGCATATTTCCAGCAATTGCTCTTCGGTCATCACGCGATACGGCAGGGCACGAATAAAGACGCCGATAGAGCCATCGGAACGATGCGTCATTTGCGCCCCGTTCGTAGGCGTCTCCGTGCCGGTTCCTACTACGCAGTCGTGCGGATGTCCTTTGACGATAGAGGCGGCGCGTCGGGATGTTGGGTCGCTGTAGCCGAACGTTGGGTAGGCGTATTCCCGGTGCACGATTGCCGCACTCTCTCCCGCCAGTATTCGCCGGGCGAACTCCGCGTCTTGCGCCAGTTGTTGGGGTAGGGTCATCCGGTGAAAGTTATTTCATGGTAAATCGGAAGTCGGCAAACGGGGCACTGGACTTCCAAATACGATTCATTCCGGCACGTGCTATGATATTTCGCCTCGCTGCGCTTGAACCGAAGGAGTGATTTGCAGTTGCGGCACGTTGCGTTGTATTCCCGTTCTTCCGGGGGCGTCCCACGTTCAAGGATTTCCATCAACGCCGCTCCGTTGGTAAGTGAGCGAATGACGGTTAATCGTCGAACCGAGTAGTCGTTTCAAGAACTCGGTTCGCGTTATCTGCTCGTGGTTGAATGAGTGATCGTAATTCGCCCGGTTCCATCCATCCGGATCAAGTATTGTTATCCCCGTGAATTCCGGATGCTTCATCCATTCGGCGCTTGTCCGCGTTTCGTCGTCAGGTGCGGCTTCTTTATGCTCTTTCATTTGCGATCATCCAATTTGTTTGCAACGTGCCATATTAGCAGGCATTGCCTGCGTTGCTCACCCTCGACGCCCGGTAAGTCCTCGCCGCAATGAGCAGCGAAAGACGGGCTTTCGGCTTCCGCTATCAAGTCCGAGTCTATGACGCTCATCTCGTCTTCCTGCAAAAGGCAGACGCACTCATAGCTTGAGAGAAGTTCCGCGAAGTGGCGGAGTATTATCGCCGCCGCATAGTCAACGCTACTTACCCGCGTTTCGTCGTTCACAATTCCCCCAAAAAGAAAACGAACCACGCCTCGCATTGCTGCAAGATGTGGCTCGTTAGTTGTTGATCGCCGGAGAAGGAGATTGACGGTCAGAGCAGCGGGACTTGAACCCGCAAAGGATAGGCGTCGCACTACTCTATCCGGGCCAGTTTTTGCCGTGAGTGCGGAGAGATACGATCTCCGTATCCCCCATCCGTATAGGCTTATCCACGACCGCGTCTGCCAATTCCGCCATGCCCTTAACTGTCAACCCCGAAGATACGAAGAAATTCCGACGTGCGCAAGGAAGCCCAGAAAGGGGTAGTGTCCTACTCTAAAGTTCTATTTTTCCTGCCCATTTCCCGCCACAAAGATACAACCCCATCTCCGGGAGATCAAGCGGCTACGCAATCACCTGCGCGATACACGGCTCCCTCATTTGTCGCTCTGTGTTTTCTTCTGCTCTTCGTAGGCTTTCGTCATCCGGTCGACGGACTCTTTCAAGTACTGCACTTCGGTGCGAATCGGCGCAACCCCCGTGCTTACCGCCTCGCTGACTTCTGCCCGCGTTGTGCGTGACAGGATCGCCGCCGTTACGGAGACGATAGCAATGATGATCGTAAGCGCCGCCGTCCACAGTCCGGGATTGATTCGAATCGCAATTCCCCCCTCGCTCTTTTCGATTGGACTTACCATTGCGCGCCCCCTACAGAAACCACTGCGTGAGCCACCGCACCCATTCTGGCCTTCCGAGAATTAAGAGAGCGACAAGCGAGACCACTATCGGTATGCACAGAATCCCGACGGCAACGCATAGCGCGATCATCTGCGGTCCGTAGCGCCGCAACCGAAAGAGGCTCCGTATCGCGCCGCCCGCTATCCCGACCCCCAGTAGGTGGATTGCGAAAACGAACGCTGTCGTAAACTCTGCTTGATAAACATCCATGTATTCTTGTGTTCATATCGTTCATTGTGACGCGGAGAGCGCCAGGTGTGTGGGGTTCAATCGAGAAAGGGATTTGTTGGCGGGAGCGGCGAGGGTGTCGTGAGGCCTACGCGATGACTCGTATGACGTAGGAGCGTTTTAGGGTCTTGCCGCCCGCGCTCACCGTGGTGTTGATGACGACTCCGCGCGTACTTGCGGTAGCGCCGGTTAACCACAACGTTGTTGCCGTGGTCGTCTCGGTTTCCGCCGTTTGGGTTGTGCCCGTGAACACGGACCACGTACTCGTTTGAATTGTGTCGCCGTTTAGTTCGGTGGCGTAGTCTATGGTGATCGGAATTGTTTCTCCGACGTGGATAAGGAAATCGGCAGTTAGTTGCTGCGGCATATTAGAGCGCGGTTCGCGTTTGAGGTGAGCGGGATTCTTTGGTGAGCGGCGAACGGGATTCCTTCGTTCGGTGGGTGGAGTAGTTGAAGAACTGCCGGGTTGCAACAGCGGAGCCAAAAACCGCCGTAGATGCAATGCCGAGAACTGCAATGACGACGGTGCCCGGCGCAACCAGTGCCGAACCAAACGAAGCGGTCGAGACAATCCCCGACGCGGTGATCGTCGATATACTGAAAACGACCGGCGAACCGAAGGAGTTTGTAGGGGCAACCCCCTGCCCCGCGATGGCCGCAGCGCCCGGAGTAACGACGGCGGATCCAAATGAAGCCGTCGAAACGATCCCGGTTGACGCTATAGCGTTGCTTGCCACAATACCGGGACTTCCAAACGTTGCCGTCGATCCGATGCCGGTCGCCACAACTGAGACCGAGGCTTCTATGCCCGCGTTTCCAAAGATTGCCGTTGCGGCAATGCCCGATACCTGAATCGTCGCTGTCCCCACTGTCACCGCGGCGCCACCGAACGTGGCGGTCGAAACAATGCCGGAAGCTACGATAGCATTTCGTGCGGACACGTCGGCGCTTCCGAATGTCGCGCCGTCTACAATGCTCGTTGCAACGATATCTGCCGACGCCGATATAGCAACAGAGCCAAACGCAGCACCCGACGAAATCCCCGTTGCGGCGATGGTCACCACGCCCGGAGCAACGGTCGCCGACCCGAACGTTGGCGTGCTCGTGATTCCCGTTGCGGTGACGGTGACTACGCCTGCACCAATCGCGTGACTTCCGAAGTTCACGGTCGAAACAATGCCGGAAGCTGCGACGGGGTTGCGCGCCGAAACCTCGACGCTTCCGAATATTGACGTTGGCGCAATACCTGCCCCGACAATCACAACCGGTCCCGGCGTCACTGTGGCATTTCCGAACGAGGCCGTGCTCACTATCCCCGCCGCAACGACAACTCCCATTGTGGAGATCGTCGCAGAACCGAGCGCCGCCGTCGATGGAACGCCCGTTGCCAGTATCGCCACGGCCCCGACGGTGACTACTGCTGAACCGAATATCGTTGTTGGTGCAATTGCAACCGCAACAACTTCCGCCCTGCCGGGCACAACCGTTGCAGACCCGAACGTTGGCGTGCTTGTGATTCCGGATACGTTGACCGTCACGGACCCTGCGACAACGGTTGCCTCTCCGAAGGTTGCGCTCGACGCGATCCCGGTTGCCGCAATCTCATTCGACGCGACTACATCGGCATTCCCAAATGCTTCCGCCAAAGGGATGCCCGTTGGAGCAATCGCCACTTCGCCCGCTGTAATGGCGGCGCTTCCGAACGAGGCTGCGTTGGTCACGCCCGCCGCTGCGATCAATGCCGATGCCGTCACTACCGCCGATCCGAAAACTACGCCCGAGGGTATGCCTGCCCCGGTGATTACCGCAACTCCCGGAGTGACAGTCGGCGCGCCAAGCGCCGCTCCGGATGTAATACCCGAAGCGGCGATGAACTGTCCGCTGTCGACCGGCAGCGCCGCAATCGACGCCGCTGCTATGGGATGAAAACTAAGGATGGGCTACGCTCGTTGTGTTGAAACGGAACGGCGGGTATAGCGTGACTTAGGAAACGAGCGCAATACTCGTCGGCGAGACGTATGCACCGGGGTTATTGCTCCGCCCTACCGCGAATACCACCGGGCCGACATGCGAGATTGTCACGGGCGCGCTCAGGTGGCATTCTGTGAGGTCCGTTACCCCCGCCTCAAAAGGAAGTGACGCACCGGTCGGGTTGAACGTCGCGCCGTTGTCCGTGCTCCACAAAAGAAGCAACTCACCGGACCCGACGGCTTCGATAGCCGTCGCTTCGAGTTGCACGGCGGTGTCTCCCGCGAGGGTCGCGTTCCGCCGCGTAGAGGGCTGATGCAACTCTTGGCCCGTAAAGGGCGCGGGGTTACCGTTGATGTCGTAGAACATTGTCGTGTGCTGACTCATACTGAATGATCCTTTTTGAATGAAATGAAACCGTGACCCTAAGTCTTGATGACAAAGTTTACCGCCAAGAACGGCGGTCTGTTTTCGTGCGCTGTCCCGCTTCCGGTGGTGCCGATGGAACCCGCGTTCGCGGCAACTCCATTGGTCGTATTGGAAAGGGGCGTCCCGGTTGTGCCGTCGTAAGCCGTAAAGAAATTCCCCGCGAGCGACGTCTGGTCATCGAACGCATCCGAGCCGTTAAGGCTGTGACTATGCGCCGGAAGTTGCGCCTCGGTGAGCGTGACCGTTGCTGCCCCGCCGGATTCGCCGAGGTCATGATCGGTTGTCGTCTCTGCGCCGATAGGGAATTTCCCTATTAGGTTCGGCATGTTGAACGTTGTCGTTCCATTGCCTACGCCGAACGTCGTGCTGATTTTCGCAAAGAGTGCGGCGTATGTCGTTCGGCTTACCGCCGCTCCGTCGCAAGCGAGCCAACCGGGGTCGGGGGTCGCAAAGCCGATCATCTTGATGTCGCCCGGTCGCGCAAGTCCGTCAAATGCCTGTTTCGCGATCGTTGCGAAAACCGTTTTCGTTCCCGCCCCGAAACTTACCGCGCTCCCGGTGGAAGAGGTGATGATCGTGTCGCGAGAGAGCGTTGTTCCGCTCGTGGTGTACGTGCCGATCCCGACTTCCCATGCAGAGAGGTCGGCGGTTTCAATGGTGTAGTACGTCTGCTCGGCATTGGCAAGCTCGTCACCAAATGCCTGAAAGCCCGTGACCGCACCGGCAAGAGTGATCGTGCCCGTGCCGGTGGTCGTGGTTGTTTCCTTGACTCGATCCGCGTAGACAATAGCCATGATTAGAGGGCGGGGGAGTTAAAAGAGTGAGGGTTGCGCGATCTCTCGAAGAGCCAATTCAACGAGTACCCGATCCTTCTTTTTGAGAGACATATACCGTGGGTGCTTGTGGAGTCGGTCGAGAAGATGATCGATCACGCGCGTACCGGGCGGGTCCTTGTGACCAACGGTCCAGAGCTCAAGGTTCTCAAGTCGGTTATCGTCACGGACGCCGTTCTTGTGATGAATATGCTCACCCTTCTCGACGATCCTACCAAGGTGCTTCTCCAAAACAAGTCGATGCTCCGGTGCCCAGCCTTTGTAAGTCCTACCTTGGTAATCCTTCGAAACTTTAATGAGCCAATATCCAGTGCCATTGAGCCTACGAGAACCGACTGGGAAGGCTCTACCCCCTGGCTTGGCACCCCGATGCAGCATTGCGCAGCGACCACTACAGAACCGTTGCCTATCCTTGATCCTTCTCGTTATCATCTCCCCACAGTGCTCACAAGGGCGCGGGGGCTTCTGCTTCGTTTTGTGGATATACGAACAATCATAGGAGCAGGTCTTTTGTCGCGAGTGCTTTGGGTGAAAGATTTTCTTGCACACAGCGCACTCCTTATCATTGGAACGCTTGTAAAATTCGTACCAGCACTTCCTGCTGCAAAACCGCCCCGACGATCCGGAAACCATCCGAAAGTGCGAGTCGCATTGCTCGCACTTCTTTATGGCACCATCCCTACAGCTTGAGCAATACTTCTGCCGGTTACTGTTGCGAGAAAAAGTTACCCCGCAGCGATCACAAATCTTTTCGCTCATACTTCCCATTATTCTAATTATGGTGGCAATAGAATAACAACGGTTTTGCCCGAAAAGTTTCAAGTAATCGCCACTACAAACTAAATATGCGAGACGCGCCACTATCCCAGGCGACGTCAATGTTCCCGGAATTTGGGGTAACCGGAAGCCCGGAAGCGACGGTGTCGATGTAGGCGATGAGCGGAGAGGTCCCGGCAACGCCCGTGTCCTTGTAGATGATGAGCGCCTCAACGGATGAGCCGGTCACGCCAGTGAACGTGACGTCGGCTGCATCGAAAACGCCGAGCGCTATCGTCTTCGTTCCGAGCGTTCCCGCCGTGCCGACAAGAGCGGTGGAGGCGGAAGACCAAAATTCGTGCGCGGCACTGTACGTGTACGTGCCGGTGTCGATGAGCGCGACTTTTATCGTATCGTTTTCGAGATCAATGTCCGCGCCGAGAAGTCGCTGCTTGAAGGTGGGGTAAAGTGCGTTTGCCATAGAGGTGAAATGAGGTTATGTGAGTGAGTGGAGTATTAGCTAAAGAGAAGAGCTACAGAAGCTTTATCACGAGTCCGAGAATGGTTGAAATAGCCACGGCGACAACGCCCCACGCCTTGCGCTTCCCTTGCTCGACAAGGGCATTGTCTTCTAAGACCTTGATGCGGGAGCGGGTAGCGTCGAGTTCGGCGGTAAGGGCGCGGGTCGCTTCAAGGGCGATAATCGCTTTCTTGTGATCGTCGATGTCGCGGGCGTGTTGGTGTTGTCGTTCTTCAACACTCGTGATGTCCTTCGTGAGCTTGTTTTGAAATGCACCAAACTCTTTCCGGAATTCATCGAAGGCATTAAGGATGCGAGTAACGTCGGATTCAGGCATGGCAGTAGAGAGGTTGCGGGTGGGTGTCCGGGGAAGTATCTTCGTGGTATGACTCTACAAAAATCATCACAGCCGCTTGTTCGCATTCGTGCGCTTTCAAAGCGCGAACGGGCGATGTTGGCTCCGTTTATGAACGAGTTCCAAGGGGAACAACGGATCGTATTTGCGACGCTGTATCTGGCAGGGAGGCGACGTGAGCGAGTCCTCTTTGTGCGCCTGCGTTGGAGAGTCGAGGCGAACCGGCGTCACGCCGAAGAAGTTGCGGGCTTGATTCGCAATCCCTCGCCTTCTTCGTTTTTTATTCCATCCTATTAGATGAGGAACCAATTCGTTCCGTTACTGACAAACGTGAGCGTCCCGTAGTTCGTCGCGATAGTCTTCGATGTCGCGCCGTCAATCGTCGCGGTTGCGCCCCCACGGTTGACCGCGATATTTCGCGTTCCTGCGTTGCCCGTGCTGTCCTTGACGACCACGACTTTCCCGTCCGCAACGGTGGGCAAGGTCACAGTGTGCGTGACGGCAGAGGTGTCAACAAGAACAACGCAGTCGGTCGCATCAAGCGTTGTCGGCGAGGTTGTGAGCGTGCGGACGTTCGCAAGGTGCAAGCCCTCCTTCGCGATGAGCGTCCCGGCGTTGTTGATCGCAACGACCTCGGTGCCCGCCTTCGTTGCTTCAAGGATGTTTCCGGTGCCGTCCTGTCGGAGATACAGCAGGTCCTGCGCGTCCGTCCCGCTGTCGTTCCACACCGTGACCGTCGGAGCCGTTCCAGTGACAGTAGAGGGTCGGTAGAAATACCCCACCTCTACCGTGCCGCCGACGACCGCTACGCCAATCCCACCGGTCACCGTTACAGAGATGCCGTACGCCGCGCCCGTGGAATCGTTGGTGATTTTGAGCGCGCCCTGATTCCCTGTCCCGGCGTCTTGCAGAATCTCGGCAACGGGTTCGGTGGCACTGGCGTTATTCCGTTTCAGGTGAGCAGTACGCCCGAGTCCACCGTTCTCGGCATAGATCACAGTGCCGGTTGATGTACTGTTTAACTCTGCCAGGTTCACAAGATTCGAGGTCGCGCTCGACGTGCTACGCGCTGCACTGAATGCGTAGGCGTCTCCAAGCGGATTCGATTGCACGCCGATGCCCGCGGCGTTTACCTCGATGCCGTTTCCCGCTGCGCTGACGTAGATACCTGACCCGCCGCCGCTTGCCCAGAATTCCGCTGCGTGCGCGCCGATGTCTGCGCTACTCGTCTGCGCGTAGATCGCCGTTCCCGTGCCGGTGGTTGCGTTATTGCTCGCGTAGATGGTCGCTGCCGACGTGGAGCTTCGAACGATGTTAAACAGTCCTGTCGTGTCGCTCGTATTGATTTGCACGACGCTTCCGTCGTCCTTGATAATCCCGATCCCCAGCGTTGCCGTCGCAGTCCAGCGAGCGGAATAGTTCGCCGTTCCCGTGCCGCCCGGTCGAACAGCGAATGTGATCGCGTCGGTGCCGACGTCGGGGTTTGCATCGTTCGTGCATACAAGTTGCCGGTTGCCGTAGATGGTTCCTTGAAGGATTTCCCAGACGCCGCCTGCGTAGATATTATCCGGAGCACGTACCCACGCGCCGGACGCCGCAACGTAGATGCCGCACTGGGTGCCGGTGGATTGGAACGGAGCAGCAACGCGGTCACCGGCTACCGGCGTCACGCCGTCGCGCGCCGCTAAGCCTGAGAGAGAATCGTTTGTCGTTGCGGCGCACTTGACGGGATCGTTGAGCAGCGCGGCGGTTTCAAGACCAACCGATTCCTTGATGGCGGGATTGCCGGAATTCCTTCGGCCAACCTGCCTCGGGTTGAAGAGTTGATGAGGGTGAACCGAGCGCGGAGAGAGTCCGCTTTCGTCGGAGACGGTGATGCTCATAAGGAATTACGTGGCAGAGATCGCAAGGAGGGCAAGTTTTACAAAGCCGTCTTCTTCGGCGGCTGCGGTACAGTAACAGAGGGTGGGATAGCTTGTGGCGTCGAGGTAGGGCGCGGATGGCATAAAGAAATCCAACGCCATGTCATTGTTACTGTCGTCCTTGAACCGGAAACGTTCGCCGATGAACGTTGCGTCGGCGTTATCAAGAACGGTGACCACAGACACGCCCCATTGATCGGGATCGCCGAACATTCTTTGCAGCAAGTCGGAGACGGCATAGGCAAGGCATGACTCCCGCTGTAGCGCAAGAACGCGGGCGCGGTATCCACGAATGAGTTGCTCGGTATAGTAGTCTTGATAGCTCTGCGAAAACGGAAGTGAGACACTGCCTCGCAAGAGGGGCGATTGCCAGCCCTGCGCTGTGCCGATCCATGCCGTCAACGTTCCGGAGTTCTTTTCGATCTGGACTTGGCTGTGACAAAGGATCGGCGAGACGCCGTCGAGTAGCCCTCCCGCGTCGTCGAAATAATACAACCTACGCGGTGAGAAGTACGGATACGATAGGAACACGTAGTTGCCGGTATCGACAATGTTCGGCTGCCCCGGAAGGCCCGTTGCCCACCACTTGAAATCCGATTCGCTTCCGAGATACGGGAGGTTGTGGAAGAATAAGTCCGCGCCCCCTTTATTGTCACCAAGATTCCCCTCGGTTGGAGCGCGCCCAACAGAGCCTTCGTCTTCCCCTTGCGGATCGGGGATAGTCACGTCAACGACCTGTACGTATCCCGCGCCAAGCACCGGTTTGTCGTTTTCGCTAAACACGTCGGAGCGCTGTAGGTTCGTCGTAGTCCGCACGCCCCCAAGAATCGGAGAGAAGGAGACGGCGCACGCGCGGTCACTGTCGAATTGGTAAGAGGCCTTCGCCGCGCCGCCGCCGCACATATCGACGAAGAGGTCATACGCATGATCGTAGCTGTAGACACCCGCTTCCGTGTCGTGTGGCGAGAACATTCCAAAGACGACACCGAGGCCTAGGTCGGCATTGGTCGTTTCGTCGAGCGCAAGACCAAGCGAATCGTCACCTACGCCGTACGTTAGGTCGCTCCCCTTCCACCCGGCACCGATAAAGAAGGCTTTGAAAACTCCGCTCCCGTCGTTGACCGGAACGTCGCCGCTCCGCTCACCGTTTGCTCCATAATTCTGTTTGCCGAACGTGAGGAAATCGAACGGAGTCGCAGGGTCTGACGGCGAAATATCAGCGTTGCGGAATTCGAATGTTGCCGCATCGTCGCGAATCAACGACTTATACACTTCTTGCGCGAGCGTTTCGATAGCGAGTGACAAAGCCTGCGCTGCGAAGAGTCGGCACCGGAATTGTTCTGCAAGATTAGACGCCCGCGTCGCGCTTCCGATAGCGTACTTTGCGGGGTTGCTCCCTTGATAAATCAAGTCATAGAGGTGGGCGTAGGCATAGTCGCCGCTCCCCCCGGCAGGATTCACGAACTGAGTTGTGTTGAGATTGTAGCACGCATACTGCGCGATGTCGATGGGCTTGATTCGCTCAAGGCAGGCTTCGACGGCGTGAGCGAAGGTCGCAGTGTAGAAGCAGGTGTCGTCTTCAAAAGAAGGATCAAGTGGGCGCTGCTTCTGCTTGACCTGCGCCCCCTGAAAGATCACCGGAAAACTGCCAATGGAAAGCGCCGAGTTTCCCTTGTCGGAAAGGACGGTGAGAAAGTTCGTCGTGTCTGCCGTCATCGTATGTGACGAGCCGCCGGGAATTGCATAACTGACGCCACCCGCCGCCACGGGATTTAAAAGCGCCGTAACAACTTCATCAAAACCAAGTACGCTCAACTGCTGGAGGTCGAAGTCTGCCGATGCACTCGGGGTCGCGGGTGCCCCGATGGGGAACTTGGAGTTAAACGAACCCTCGCCAAGTTTTAGATTGGCGACTGAGTAAATTGGCAACGGTGACCACGAGCTGCCGTAAGAAAACCCGTAATCCCACGGCGGCGGGTCGCTCAGTCCGCCGGTCGGGAACGTCTCCGCGAGCGCCATGTGGATACGGACACGGTGATGATTTGCGGGGTCGGTGTAGTCGTAGTAGTAGCGAGGCATGGAGCGGGAAGAATGGAAAGGAGTTGTATATTCGCGAGAACAACCAAACGGAGAGAGTTATGAGAAGGGTTTATTTAGCGGTAGCGCTGTGCGTGGCACTCATTGGGTGCGGTGACAAGATTTGCGATGCTCCGACGGGCATCAATCAAACCAAGATCGGCGCGCGGCTTTCGTGTCCGAATGGAGCGACGACGTTTTCCATAGCGGGGCCGTGCTACGCAGAGGCGACCGTAAAGGAGCAGAGAACTTTCAGTTCGGGATGTAGCTTTATCGTTGTGCCCGATACAAAGTACACTGTCAGCGCGAAGACGGACGACGGTGCATTGATCGGTTCGGTCACGGTCGTCTCGCCCGGTCCCGGAAAAACAGAAAACGCCGACATCGCTTGCGATTGAGCCACTTATAAACCTACGTCCCAATAACCATGAACACCTTCCTTGCCGCCTTTGCTTCCCTGTTCATCTTCAACTGTTCATTGACGCAAGCCGTTGACTTCCGCTTGGTCGATTGGGGGGCGTCGAGGGCGCAGGTGGAAAAAAGCGAAAAGGAAAAACCTGCCTCAATTGGAGCGTCAGATATTGGCGGATCATGGATTGGATATGTCCGCTCAATGGGAGGCCTTGACTGCTACATCCTGTACTACTTTAACGATTCGGGGCAACTCTACGAGGGTCACATTGTGTTCGCGGAAGAACACCTCGGCAACGACTCGCCATACCTCGGAGAGTATCGAGCCATAAATAACATTTTGGTCAAGAAGTACGGTGAGTTTATCGGGGATGACGAAGTTTGGCTCGACGAACATTCGCAGGAGTATTTTGCGTCAAAACCATGGGACGCGATTGCCATTGGTGACTTAATGTATTGGGCGGAATGGAAGACCGATAGAACATCGATCATCCATAAGCTTATTGGCGCGGATTACGAAATTAAGCACGTCGTTTCGTATCAATCGCTAATATATACCCAAGAAGTGAAAACCGACGGCTTTTAACTTCGGCTTACCAGGTAAACCGCTTATCTGTCGTTCCAACCTTCTCAATCTTTTGATTGATCGAAGCGAGGTACGCGGCGTTGCGCTTCTCGTTCTGCTTGTTCTCCTGTCGCATCATCCGCTCTTCAAGCACGCTTGCCGCCGTTGCCTCTGCGATGGCTTTCGTATGGGGATCAGGCTGCACCTGAATCGATAGTGACTCTTCGATCATTGCGGCAAATTCGGCGCGCGGGTCATTGATGCGCGGAGGCTGCAATGCCCGCCGGATGTCCATAGGTTCGTCGAGGCCAACGACCATACTACTAACATCGACGCCACCGAATGCGTCGGCGAGATTGCGGAGCGTGCGGAGGTCCGTCTCGTTGAGTTGCGGCAACGCTCCCCCCGCCTCTCGTGCGAGCTTTCCGGCATTGTTGATGACGAGCCTACCTTGGTTCACGGCGTCAAGGAAACCAACGCCGTATTGCTGCACGGCGTTGCCGTTGATGACGTATTCTTTCTTGCCCTTGTCGTTCAGCAAGGCCATCTGCTCTCCGCCGCCGACAAGACCGCCGTCGCCGAACTTGGCAAGGCCCGCCTTTGCGCCCGCGATCAAGGCTTTGAATCCAATGAGCGAGGCGAAAAATATCCCCAGCGCCACAAAGATATTCGCCCCACCTTTCAGCGCGGACACCAACAACAGGGGCGCTATTGCCATTCCGGCAGCATCGACGGCATCGATGAGCGTCAGGATATACTCTTCGGTGGAATGCCCACCCTCTATCGCCATCGTTGCCAGTGACGCGACGGTCTGCGCCGCCATCGTTGCCGTTGCTCCGATCACGGCACTCTTCATCGAATCATAGGCTTCGGCAACCTTACCCGTATCATCGGCAAGGCTCCCTGCGATGGCGTCCGACAGTCCGGTTCCAATGATACCGGAAAACTCACTCCCTATCCCTTTCAGGGCCTCGGTAACCGCACCCATTGCGGCTACGCCCTGCTGACGGAAGTTCTCCCAGAAGCCGATTTCCTCCCCGTTGTTTTCCAGCAGCCGGGCCTGCAATTCGTCAACCTGCCGAATAAATTCAGCGCTCGATACTTGCAGTGCCTTGAACTGCTTGACAAGAATGTCGTACTCTGCGGCAACGGTCCGGAGTAGTTCTTCGTATGCTTTGCGCTGCTCTTCGAGATTGTCTTCGAGCGCTTCGGACATCGCCTCATAGACCGAGCGTACGGCATCGCCGAACATGCGGTACTGCTCGGTCCGATCCTTTAGCCCCGCCCCCTCTATTTCCGTTCCAACGTCTACCGCTTCCTTGATTGCCGCCGCCCGCTCCTTGTCAGCGGCCCGCGTGATCGCGGTCTTTTCGCGCTCAACATCTTCGGCAAGTAAACCCGCTGCATTCAACTCGGCGTCCGCCAGCTTATCGCGTCGATCCTTTTCGATAGCCGCGAGCCGCTCCGAGAGCGCCTTTTGCGCCTCGATCATTTCGGGACGCGCAAGCGTTTCAGCGGCGAGCTTGCCGAGTAAGGCCAGCGCTGAGCGAAGTGCGTCTTCTTCGGGAAGTGCCGTCAACGTAAACGAAGCAAGCATCCGGTCGCGAATCGCGTCGAGGTCGGCACCAAGCTGCTTTAATTGTTCGGCATCCGGCAAGAGCGAGAATTCCGCCGCATCGATACTCGTCAGTCGCTCAATCTGCTTATCGAACAACTCCATTGAGTTAGCCAGGCTCTCCGCGTCGGCCTTCGCCTGCGCTTCCTGCCAACCTTTATAGAGGTCGGTGAGTGCCTTGCCAGTATCAACAACGCTGACACGGAAACCGTCAATGTCCTTCGTTGCGCTCCGAATCCCAGCGCCGATGTCCTTTGCGCCAAAGCCCTTGATGAGTTTTTCGAATTCCGCATCGGTCGAAGCGAGACGGGCTTCCAATTCCGTGGTGTCGGTAATGACCGTGCGGAGAATCTCCTTGCGGGTATCCCGCTCGGCTTCCATGACGCGCTTGAGTTCCGCGCCCGCCTTGGCTTGTCCGCCAATGAAGAGGTTCGTCGCAGCCAGCCGCTCCCGTGACGATTGATCGTCGATAGATGCGAGCGCAACCTTGAGTGCCTTCTCATCGCGGATATGTTCCTTCGCGTCCGCAACGCGGCGCGCCTTGATCTTTTCAAGACTATCGAGCGTCGCCTTAAATGCGTCCTCTATCGACTCGGTCTTCGCAGCCTTGGTCGTTACCGTCGGGTTGATCGTTTCGTCAAGGTCCTTTTCGAGCTTCCCTAACTTGTTCTTCCGTGCATTGACGTTAAGGAGGTCCTTCATCGCCCGCTCTTCGCGGATCTTCAACTGCTTGGCGCGGATCGCCGACATATCCATGCCCTGTTTTTCGTAAAACAGGATCGCGTCTTCCGTCATCGCCTTACCGGTGACGTCGAGGATTTCCCCGCCCCCTTCCATCTGCTGACGACGCAATTCCAGGACCGCGCCCTTCATCGTATTGAACGACGCGTCGACTTCGCTCTTAACCTTGTTCCATGCCGCCGCCAAGGACTCTGCGGCCTTTACTGCATCGTACGTTGCAGCAGGAAGTGCCGACGCAGCTTTCGCCGCGTCGTACGCCTGCCTCTCGATAATCTTCTGCTCGGCTTCGTACTTCTTCGCTTCTTCGACCGAGATGCCGTTTTCCTTGGCGACCTCTTCCCAGCCCATGCCGAGTTTGCGCTGTGAGACGATGGCTTCGCGGGTCGCTTTTTCGCTTTCCTGAATCCCCTTCGTCATCTCGCCGATTTGCGCATCGGTCTCTTGTAGGGCCTTCCGTTGCGCGTCCGCAATCTGTCCGACGTTGCGGTTTGCGAAACCTCCCTTCGCCGCCGCCTTTTCTATTTCAACGAGCCGCTTCTGCTGCTCGGCGCGCTTCTCGGTGAGCTCTTCGACCTCCTTCTTTGCGTCCGCCGTGGACTGGATAAGTTCGCCGGTTTCTTTGGCAAGCTTTGCTGCCGCACCCTGGCGCATCGCTTCATTCGCCCGCAACTGTGCGTTCGCGAACGAGTCGACGATGTCGGTGTTGATCTCGACGGCCTTGCCCATCCCCGCAATGCCGACCGTCGCAGAGGGATACGCGATTGCCAATTGATCGGCAACGACCTTCATTCGTTCCAGCGATGCCGGATCGGTCTTGCCTTTCAGCGAATCGTATTCATCGCCAAGCTTCTTGAGTTCCTGCTGCTGCTTGTCCGTAACAGCGGTATCGGCGATAACCTTGTTCGCCTCTTCCATTGCCGAGCCGACGCCTTCCAATCCTTCGGCTACGGTCTCCCCACCGGAGAAGACGCCCGCCAATGCCGCAACCAACAAGCCGACACCTGCGATAATCGCGAAGATGGGAAGCGCCGTCATCGCAAGCGAAAGGGCGCGGGTCGCGAAGGTCGCTCCGACCGTGGCGCCCGTCTGTGCAACGGTCGCACCGGTCTGCGCTATCGTGCCCGGCAGTGCCCGCGTCAGCAGCATCTTACCGAGGTCCATTGCTCCCTTTGCGGAGTCGGCTATCGTGCCGCCAAACTTGGCGAGCATTGGGGCCTTTTCCGTGATGAACTTTGCCGCCCCGCCCGCGTCCTTAATGCTCTTTCCCAGCTTCCCGAATGCCGACACGGAATTCATTGCAACGGTCGACAATCCACCGAGCGCGGTCGCCGACGGCGCAAGTTCAACAAGGGCGCGACCCGTTGCGACGATGGAGTTCGGAAGGATGCCGAGCGCTTCGGTCGCGAACGCCTGCACGGTCGATTTGATTTGCTTGGTTTGCACATCAATCGACGCAGCCATTTCGGCGTACGCATTCTCGGTCGAACCCGTCGTTCCCTGCACGTCCCGGAAGGTCTGTTGCAGGCCCGCCATATCGCCGGTCAGGGTCTGATATGCCGCCGCCGCTTCCGATGAACCGAAGAGCTGCACAGCGCTCTTTCCGGTCGCATCCATTGCGGTCTTGATCTTGCCGAGCGAAGTCGGGAGATCGTCGTTCCTCAAGGACTCCAACGACACGGCCGCCTTTTGCAGGATCGGCGCGAGTGCCGCGCCCGGCTTCTGCATCTCAATCAGAAGCTGATTGAACTTCGTCGTTGCTTGCGCTGCCGGGATGCCCTTCTGTGTCATGAGCGCAATCGCCGCACCCACGTTCTCGATTTCCAACCCCATGCCCGCAGCGGTCGGAACAACGTTCGCGAGCGTTGACGACAACTCCTTAACGGAGGTGACGCCGAAGTTGACGGTGTTGAAGAAAATATCCGAGTAGCGATTCACTTGTTCGCTTCCCGCTCCGTACGCATTCAACTGCCCGGCAAGTAGGCTCGTCGCCTCGCCGATTTCCGCACCGCCGCCGACCGCGAGCTTGCCCACTGTCGACGCGAATGTCTTAAGTCCGGATTCGCCGCCCTTGACACCGCTCGCGACGGCGTCGAACATCGTCTGCTGGATTTGATCCGCACTGATCGGCAACTCTTTTGCCATATCAAGCGCGGCGCTCCGTAGCCCTCCGGCCATTGCCTTTCCTTCGGCTCCCAGCGTTCGCATTTGCGCGGTCACGCTGTCGAGCTTTACGAGAGGTTCAGAGAGGTCGGTGAGGGAAGTCGAGATTGCCGCAACGCCTGCCGATATAGCGGCGAAGTTGATCGCGCCGGACATGAGCCCGCCGCCCCCTTTATCTCCGGTCTTGCCAAGCTGCGCGGCGACCTCTTCGAGGGCGTTGTCGTAGGCGAGTGTTTCGGCGTGTGCCGCCTTCGTCGATTTGAGTAGCTCGGCGTACTCCGTTCCACCCGCTTGTCCCGTCGCGCGGAGAGCGGCAAGGGCTTTCGTGTTTGTGTCGACAAGGCCCTTTATCTCCGCTTGTACCTGCTGAATCCCGGCGGCGCGTACGGTGATCGGGATGTCGGATTTCGCTGCCGCCGCTTGTGCATCTTTGACCAATTGGCGAACGGCGGAACCGGCCTTTACCAGGTCCGCCGTGTTCGCCGAAATCTTCACATCCTTTTTATCTCCGGTCTTGCCAAGCTGCGCGGCGACCTCTTCGAGGGCGTTGTCGTAGGCGAGTGTTTCGGCGTGTGCCGCCTTCGTCGATTTGAGTAGCTCGGCGTACTCCGTTCCACCCGCTTGTCCCGTCGCGCGGAGAGCGGCAAGGGCTTTCGTGTTTGTGTCGACAAGGCCCTTTATCTCCGCTTGTACCTGCTGAATCCCGGCGGCGCGTACGGTGATCGGGATGTCGGATTTCGCTGCCGCCGCTTGTGCATCTTTGACCAATTGGCGAACGGCGGAACCGGCCTTTACCAGGTCCGCCGTGTTCGCCGAAATCTTCACATCCTTCCCGTTCCACTCTTTGAAAAGAGCGGACACATTCGCCGACGCGTTCTTGACATTCGCCATGAACGAGGCAACGTCGGCGTTAAGGGAAAAGGTGAGTGTATTATCGGCCATAGGGGAAGGCGGGGAGGGGCTATGTCAGGTGGGAACTACGAACGGCGGTGCGAGAATTCGGTTAGGTCATTTTTCTTTGACGGGGATCGGCGATTCTCTAAGTTGACGCAAACCGTCGCACGTCGCAGTGCGTCTCCTCTCATCAACCATACGGGCACATCGCTATGGCTGTTCTTTCCGCGTACCTACCAGACATCCCACAGAAAGAAATTGACATCATTGAAGCGTACATCGGTGGCTTTACCGAAGAACAGTTGCGGGCGTTCGTCGCGTCCTATCGAGGGCAACGGAAAGACGCCGCAACGGCCCTCTGGATGGCGCTCGTTCTCGGCTGGTTCGGCGGGCACTACTTCTATCTGGGGAACACGGGGAGGGGGTGGTTGTACGCGCTCACATTGGGGTTTTTCCTTGTCGGAAACCTTGTTGACCTTTTCCGCGTGCATCAACTCACCGTTGACGCGAACGCCGGGATCGCCCGCCATCTCGTTGGGCAAATGCGACGCTTAGGATAGTCGCAAGCTGCGCGCGAGAAGTTCGAACTCGTAGTTCGTGTTCCCGGCAAAGTCGTCGACTGCCGACGGATCGCCGTCAAGGACAACGGCTTTCGGGAGTCCGTGATTCGACCAGAAGGGATCGCCGTTTTTGTTGACACGAACAGAGCCGGACACTTCATACAGGAAGAGAAAACGATAGAGCGTCAAGACCTCTTGCAGGGCTTCCAAGTTTCCGAAGTCTTGCGTTGCGCTTGTTGTGTCGGAATCACGAAGGGAGAATGGGAGCGGTGTGACGCCGTAATGCCATTCGCCCCCTTTGCGGTTCCGCTTATCCCCGCCAACAAATCCCTTGACCTCGCCGATAGGTTTAAAGTCCGGGAGAATTCCCTTGACATAAAACACGGCGTCCGTGCCGGTAGCGTAGGAATTCGTGTTGCTTCCGCGTATGCGAACAGAGATCGGCATGAAGTGGAGTTAGGAACGCAATAGCCCGCGCTCACGTTGGCGAGGCGGGCTATATGTCGGAGGTGACATTCGCGTGGGTTGTCTATTGCATGAGCAGGAACATGAGGGCCATCGGGTTGCCCTTCTTCGCCGCCTTATTGTAGGTCTCGATACGTTCGCGCTCTTTCTTGGCCTTTGCGTCGGCATAGGCAAGAACGACCAGCAGGGGCGTACGCCAGTACGTTTCGTTGTGCTTGTCCGGGGTCTCGATGACATACAGAACGGCGTTGAACCACGCGGGGAATCCGTTTGTGTTCCCGGTGCTGGTTTCGCCCGTCAACTCACCATTGAGATACCGCAGCTTTTCCTTGTCGGTCAGTGTCGCGTACCACTCATCGAACTCTTCTTCGGTCAACTCTCGCTGCTCCGCAGCGATGTAATTCGGGAAGCGCTCGTGGGTGAGTTCGGCGTTTAACCGAAAAAAGCTGCCGTCGCCACCGAAATCCCCTTGTTGATCTCCGAGAACGGAAAGACGCTTTCCTTGAAGAACGCAGCATGCGCAGCACGGCTCTCGTCGTTCACCGCCTGCCCCTCTTCCCATAGCCCGAGCGACAGAAACTCGCGGTACTTTCCGCTCTCAAAGAGTGGCTGCATCATAAGCATTCCGCGCTCCCGTTGCTTCTCTTCGCTCTCATCTTCTGCGACATCCATGAGAATCCCCATGTTCCGCCCGGCGATTGCGACAACCGCGTCCGCTTCGCCCGGAGACCACTCCAACGGCGAGCGTGCGCGGAACGTCTTTCCGCAAAGAACCGTGGTGACAACTTCCGGCGGCACTTCCTGTTCGGCTTTCTTTGCCATTTCTCCCTCTTCTCTGTTAATGATTTTCCCCTACTCTTAGGTGGCAACGTTCGTGATAACCCAGCACTCGTTCGCGGCAATCGCAACGGAGCTAAGCCCAGCGTCGACAGTGGTCAAGTTGAGCGTTAGTGCGGCGTCATTGTTCAGCACGGTAAAGGTCGTTTCCGGTCCTTCTGCGCCCGGCGTGGTGAGCGACATCGTGCGGGCAACCTGCGTGATTCCGGCAACGAGCCAACTATGGCTGCCGCTGATTGTCTTCTTTGTCAAACGGTAGGCGAGCGTGTAGTACTTCCCGACGGACGTCTTCGGTGCAAACTCAATCGTGTCCTTGTCGCGCTGCATTGGTGTGACCTTGAACATCATCTCGCGATTACCGTCGGTCTGCGCGACGGGGTTACCGCCTTCGTCAAACTGCGTAGTGTTCGAAGAGTTGTCGTCGAAGCTCGTCCCGGATACATAGCCGTAGCGCGTCGGCGTGCCGGTGATCGACCCGGCCTGCGTGCATTCGGCGACGTATACCAGCCCGGACGCGAGTTCCTGTACGGCGTCTTTGTTAATTGTTGGCAATGCCATAGTGGGTGATCTCCTGTGAGGGGGTGGGGATGTTTATGTGCGGTAGATTAAGGGCGGGACTGCGCGTCTGGATCCTTGCGCTTGTCGGGTGTGGCGTCGGCTTTGATCGCGGGCTTTTCGTCCTTCGTGTGCGCGGCGAGTTCCTTTCGGATAACCGGCGGACCGGATCGCGAAAGCAGGTCGGATCGCTTCTCTTCGGCGGGCGTCAACGTGCGCTCTTCCATTGACCAACCGGCCTCGCGGAGTTGCCGATAGAGTGCGTCGTCAATCGAAAACCACGTGCCCTTTGAGATGGTGACACCGAACATGTTGTAGTCGAAAGGGAAGCGGATTTCTCGCGTTATCATCGGTCGAATTGTTTGTATTTGATGTGACCCTTGATCCATACAAGGGCAGTGAGGTCGGTTTCGTCCACGGCGCGCAGCACGACGGTCGGTAGGGCTTCGATGTACTCGATGCGGAGTCGTTCGTTCTGGAATTCCTCCAACGCACCGCCGTACTTCAACGCGTATTCCGCAAGCTCGGCACGGAGGTCGGCTTCTTCGGAGAGTAGTCCTTTGTGCTGCGTGTCGCCTTGCGCGAGCTTGACGTCAACCCACAGCGAGAACCCGCACTCTCCCATCGCGACGTGTTTTCCGTTGTCGAGCAACGGCCCCGCTTCATCGCGGACGTAATCGACTTTGTCTTGGTTATCCGCGCCGGATGTCGTCACGTACACGCGCGGCGGCTTGGAATGCGGTGCGGTACGAACCTGCGTTACGTCAACCGTTGTGCCAGCGAGTCCCGCAACCAACAGGTTGTAGAGGTCGATTTCGAATTGCCGACGCTTGGATTTAGTGACGGTACGCATAAAGAGTTATCGGCGGGTCTCAGAGTTGGCCCATGCCATTTTCAAGAGGCGAGCAAGGCGCTTCAAAAGGATTTGCTTTCCTTCGGTTTGCATCATCTTCGTAGCGGGTCCGTGGAAGGGGCGGGGCGGAATCTGAATGCCGCCTTTTACGCGAACCGTCAGCGCAAGGGCACGGTAGAATTCATCGGAGGTCGCGTAGTACATTGCCCAGAAGAAGCTTTCCATCTTGCCCTTGCTTTCAATGAAGCCCCCCTTCTCATGGATCTTCGCGTAGACAACCGACGTGCCGATCCTCATCTTCAACCCGTGCGCCGTTATCTCGACCTCGGAGATATTACCCGGCTGTCCGGGGATGTAGGAGCGCGTCAAGTCGCCGGTGCGGGAGCGAAGTTGGTTGCCTTCGTTGGAGCGGGAAGAGCCCTCGGCGAAGTTCTCTTCGACGTATGCCTGGAAAAGGTATTCCGCTTCTTCGGCATAGTCTTCCATCTCTGCCATGACGGCGCGCTCGAATCGCTTGATCCGTTCGTCGAATCCTACGCTCATTGGGGGATGATCCGGTAGTGGTCAACGATCTTCTTCCGCCACTTCTCCGGCTTCGCGAAGTTCTCGGTTGTCGCCACTCCCGCCGCGTTGAATGCCCGCGAGATTTGATGCGGCAAGAGGCCCTTTCCGGCGGGTGGCAACTGCGACCACTCAATCACCGTCCACAGTGCAATGAGTCGTTGAATGTCTTCCGGGATTGCCGTGTCCGCGTAGCCTGCAACGTAGATGAGTCGGTAGTCCGTGTCGCCCCCGAAGCTGCCGGGATACTTGACGTAGTAGCGACCGTCGGAAGAGCGAAGCTTGTAGTTGTCGGTATCGACCGCCGTCCACGTGTCGTCAGCAAAACTGTTTTGCGTTGACAGGGATGTTATCGCCGTCACCGGCCCGAATCCGAAAGTCTTTTCCGTCTTCCCGTTGCCGTCGAAGTATTCCGTGTAGCTTGCCGTTGCGATGCTCCACCCAACATCCGCGATGAACTCTTTCTCGATTGCTTCAAGCAAGCCAATCAGGACGCCGTCGTTCGTTGTGTCAACGGTGGCGTCACCAACAAAATGCTTGACGGTTTCGAGATTACAGAGAGTGGGCATGGGTTACCGGAGGTGCGTAGGGGAAAGGCCGAGGGCGTAGGGGCTGTCGTTGGCGCAAACGAGGGTCCCGTCAGAGGTGGTCGGGAAGGCGACTGGGTCGATACTCGTGCAATAGGTACCGTTCCACCAGTGCAAAGGCTGCGGTGTCAGTTGCGGGATATATTGCGGGACTACGTGCGGCACGTACACGACGCGCTCTTCTTCTTTCGCGCCGATCAATGCAAGTAGTGCAGCGAAGAGGGCTTTCTCGTCATCCGGGTAGGCGGCGCTCATCCATGCTTCAAGCAGGTAGCGAAGGGCGTCGCGTTTAAAGTCGGTCATGGGCTATTGGATATTATCCAGAATGGCAAAGAATTCACATGAGCACTCCGCGTCATTCTTTGTCCCCGCCTTCCCGCTCATAAATCTCTTCCATCCATGCGACACGGCTTCGCTGGTGCCTATCGACGCGAACGTCGACAACTCGGACAGGTTAAACGCGCCTGGTTCGCCAATTGATGTACGGCATACGAAATCGCGCAGTTGCCGAAAGGCGGCCCGAGCTTCGGCGTACGTGGAGAAGACGGTACAGGTGTGGTCTTCGCCGGACTCGCTTCTCGCCCTCACCTCGATGAACCCGAAGCGTCGCCCCTCTTTGTCGGGCAGTAGTCGAATCGTCGCAATGTCTTCGACGTTGATAACGCGATGGCTTGTGATGATAAATCCCGGCATCTCTTCCTCTCCTCTATTTATCTGTTGCAACATCGAACCCGACTCTCCCCGGTCACAATTACACTGTGACCGGGGAATGAGGGGCGAATCGGTGGAGGGACGTTATCCGCTATCCTTAGGAAGCGGCGGTCTTCAACACGGCGAATGCCGTTTCATCCGGGAAGGCGAGGGCGACACGTTCGGTCATCTCGATAGCAACCTGGCGCTTGCCGGAAAGATCGACGCCTGCATACGACTGATCGTATGTCTCCATCGTCAGGCCGCGCCGTTCGCCGAAGAGCGAGTAGTTCTCGAAGTCACCGAACACAGCGCCGACACGAGCCGCAGCGGTCGTCGGCATAAGGTCGTTACTCACCACCCACAGCGGCGAGCCGTTGTAGTTCCACGGTGTCTGATTGATGCCCGTGTTGTTGAGGTTCGCGTGCGGCTGCTCGTTAAAGTAGATCGGGCGACGATTGTCGTCGACCTCTTTCGAGAGAACGCCAAACACCGTGCTCGACACTACGTATGCGCCATTGATCTGGATGTCTGGATTTGTCTTAAGCTTCAAGTCGACCATGTCCGTCCAACTAATGTTAGAGAACGCGGTCTTTGTAGCGCTAAGCGTAACGACATTGGTCGTCACCGCTCCAACTACCCCGGTGAACGGCGAGCCGGTACCATTGAAGAACTGCAAATCCTCTGCCTTTGCAATCGCCTTGCCGTGACGCATCGTCAGGAAGTCGATCAAGGATGCAATCGCATCTTCGTCCAACTCCTTCTGGATGATAGCGGCAACAGCAAGCGTCGCAGCGGTAAGCGAGGACTGCGTGAAGAAGTTAGTTGCATCGGTCGGCGTCACAGCGGTATTATGTCCCGGCCATGTTGCTAACACCGCGCCGGTTCCGGCATTCAGCTTGATGTCACGGTCGGGCATTGGGATAACCGTTGCCATCCGACGCGCGTAGCCGAACTGCTCCACGTTGGCGTAGATACGGTCAGACCATACGGACGGTGCAAGGTATAGGCCTTCCCCGTTCGCGGCTTCACTAAACGCCGCCTTCTCCTTATACCAATCCGGATACTGTTCGGTCAGCGCCTCGTAACGCCGATAGTCTTTCAGAAGAGTAGCGCCGATCACCTGCGCGACGTGGCGAGAAATCTCCCGCTTGTCGGTGCGGTTCAGTCCGTCGCCGTTGCCGCCATTGAGCCACGGCGGGCGATTGTCGAGTCTCTTCTGTTCGCTCTCTGCGCGGCTCTGCCCGTCACGCCATGCGCGGAACTCCGCGATGAATGCCGGGAGGTCTTTAAATACCGTGGGATCGACGTTCAAAAGCTCAACGAGCGCGTCGGCCTGTGCTTTTTCGAGGGTCATGTGGGATGTCTCCAGCCTGTGTGTTGTATGCCGCGCCGACAGGTAGGATTGCGGTAAGCGGGCGGCGGTGAGAAATAATTAGTCGATGTTAGTCGCTGACGGTGAAGGTCAATGTGCCTTCGTCGGTAGGGGGCGTTTCTTGGACTACCGCTGTGGCAGGAATTGGCTCATCCGGCAACGGCGGCTTTGTGTGTGCCTTGATCTCCGCAACGTCGCCAACGAGTCGCGTTTGAATATTTTCTATGTCGGTAAGGGCTTCCGCGATTGCTTCAAGAGTGACTCCCGTTGCACCGGGGATAAGCGGTGCGTTATCTTCGATGGTCTTCGTCACGCTTTCGGGATTCGCGTCTTCTTCCGTAACGCCCGCTGAATCAAGGAGCTTCTTAGCGTTCTCAAAGACGACGTTGATTTCCCCGTTCATAATGCTCGCGCTTTTCTGAATAAGCTTCACAGCTTCCTTGTTCACGGCATTGAGGGTGGCCCCGGCCTTGTCGACGGTGAAGCCTTTTGACCGGTACTCCCCCATGCTTTGGAGAGCGGCTTCGTGTTGTTCGGCGGGAATGGATTTAATGAGCGCGACGGTGCGGTTTGCGGCGTCGGCGTAGTCCATCGGGATGTTGTCGAGCGCGGCAGAATCACCGTCTTCGATGTACTTCTTCATCGCCGTGCAAAGGACATCGTGCAGGGCATAATTGATGTCCCAGATTTCTTCCCATGCGTCGCGCTTTGCAAGCTCTGATGCGAGGCTCTTCTGTGTCGCCGCCTCTTCCTTGACGGCATCCATCGCCGCCGTAAACTGCTCTACGGTAATGCCCGCCTTTTCGGCAAGCGATGAAATGTCCATAGTGTCAGGGGTAAAAGTTTCTATGAGGGTGAGGAAGGAGTCGTCTTCTGTGGGGATGTTAGTTGCAACGGGCGGGTCTATTGGAGTTCCGCGATACGTAAAGTATTCTTCCGGTGGCGTTGCGACTTCCCCCGTTGCCAATGAGCGATACTTGCCGTCAGCGTCTTGGAAGTATAGGTTCTCGATTGCGCAAGGCTTGCCGTCGGTGTCGCAGAAGGAAAGTTCACCCGCTTCGATCTTTGCGATAGTCGCCTTGCGCTCAGATTCGATGAATGCTTCGTCGCCACAGATGGCAAGCGGGCACGTCTCGGTGTGGGGATGATCGCGATAGGCTATGTACGTTTCGCCGGTAGTTCCCGGTTCCTTAAAAGGCACATACACTGTACTATCTCCGCTTGTCACGACGGTTACTGAGCCGTTGCTATCGCGATATGCGTATAGCTCACTCCCAGCTTCTGTCGTTGTCGTTATCACCTTCTTCGGCTCCAGTCTGAGATAGCGAACCAATTCCGCGTCGCTTGCGAACGCCCCTAACTCTATCGCCTTCCGAATCTTCTCTTCAAGGCCTCGCTGTACGGTCGCGCCCGGATTCATCGGGATGTTGCAAACCGAGAATTCCAAGAGTTCACTTCTGTCATAGGTGCGGATCGTATCGAAGAACGGATACGCTTCTCCTTTGTCGATGAACGGTTTGGCGTCTTCGTCGTGCCATGCAAGGGGGATGAAGCCGATGGAGCCGTCGTCAAGATCGCCGATCAACACGAGCGCCTTCACTTGTCGCGCAAGCTCCGTCACGTCATTGAAACGCACATCCATAAGGATGCCGCGATACCCATTCTTTGTTGTAGCGACACGAGGAATAAGCCCTGCGCCGATGGGAAGAGCTTCGTGATTATGATTCCACAGAATCTTTGTTGGGCGATTGTTTCGGATGCTTATCCCGTCCGGGTTTACCCGGTCATTCGCGCGGTCAATCTGATTCGTCGTGATCGCGAACGTGACGAGGTTATCCGTGCCGTCGCCATAGCTTGCGACGTTCTCGATGACGGCTTGATAGTCCTTCTCAAACACGGGATCCCCGCCCCAATCCTTGACGCGGGGGGCGTGCTCACTCCCTGCATATCGCTGGAGAGCGGTTCGCGTTTGCGTGCGGCGGTCATCGGGGCTGAGTCCGGGCGTGGTGATGAGCGACATTGATTGCGGGTAAGTGGAGGTGGGGAGGGGTCGAAGCGGCGAACTACTAATCATCTACTAATTTCATTGACATTAGTAGTTAGAGTCGGGCCTGTGCGGCGGGGCAACGGGGGAAGCGAGGGAGAGGGCGCGCCGCCCCACCGCACCTGCCTTTCTCTGGAATTACGTTTTCGGCTTCGGCTTCGCGACGAAGTAGACGCTGATCGCGGTGATAAGCGCACCGATAATCTGCACAAGATCAACAGCGCGTGCGGCAACGTCGCCCACCTGCTCTTGTACTTCAATGGGAATCTGAATACCGAAAATGCCCGCAAGGATCATCGCGATGATGGTTATCGCTGCGGTAATAGCGGCGGGCTTTGCGGGGGTTGGTGGAACGGTGGGATTCGTGTCAGCCATAGGAAGCGTCAAAGGTTGAAGTTGGTTAGTAGAGCTGGGGGAAGTTGTCGGAGAGTCCAAAGGAGTGACGCTTATGGTGCGTCGATCAACGAGGGATAATTGACGTAGCTATGATGCGCCTGCGTTTCGATGTGAATCGAGCACGTAATCGTGTCGCGTGGGAGCATGAGTTGAACCCGATGTAATCCATTCGTCTTAAAGTGAAGATCGAGCTTGTGGCCGGGAAGAATGCGCGTAGTATCGGCCAAGCTCTCGATGCCGACCGTGTCCGTTCTCGACCGATTGAGAACGGTTATGCGCGCCTGATTCGCAGGGGTATCCGCAGCGGGCGCGCAACCGGTCGTAAAGAAGGTGGCGCAAAGGCAGAAGGTCGCGAGTAGGATTCTCATTGCTTAGTAGTTGAGGCGTTGTGCTGTGTTGGTGAAGATCGAAACCGTTTGCGGGGAAAGGTCGAAGCGTTCCGTGTTCATCTCTATCGACCGGTAGATGTTGCCGTCTGCGTGCCGTTCGCTTGCCGCCTTCCAATCGAAGAACATTTCGATGAGGTCGAACAAGTCCATTCCATCGACGCCGTTCTCGTAGTGTTCCGGGTGGTGGCTATTGCGTTCGTAGTGATGCGTCAGCGCAACACCGAGTTCTTTCAGGTAACCCTTGTACTCGTCGCTCCCGTACGTGCAATCTTTGAGCTTCGGCGTGTAGATGTCGAAGAGTTCTTTCTCAGGGCTTTCGAGTTTACTATCGTCGTGCCATGTACCTCGCGAGAGAAGCTCCGAAGCCGCCATCGAGAGTAGGTTTGCGACCCGTTTGATATGCCGCAAGGAATCCGCCGTGCTGTCATAGGTGCTCATTCAAATCTCTCCCGTACGGAAACGCCGACCGCTATTTTCCCGACGACCGTTTCCATTGCATCGCGATTCCGCAATTCTACCCAAATCCAGAACGGGCGCGGCGGTGTTCGATTCTCATTCAGAAAGTTCGCTATCTCCAATCGCACGTTCACGCTATCTCCCTCACATTGCGTGAGAGTTGGTACTATAACCCACCGTCCGTACTCCAGAAGAACGAGCGGGCCTTCATTGGGGGTCGCTGACTCCGGATCACGAATCAAGCTCCGGTATCCCCGCGCTACGAGGTATTGCTTTGTCGTGCCCGGCGCTGTCACTGTCACGTCAAGCGGCGTCGGAAGTTCCGGCGTCATTGCGAAAAGGATGCGTAGCTCTTCGAAGTTCGGGATCGTCGTTCGTCCGCAACGGACACGGACCTTAAAGTCTATGCGGAGAGTGTCGCCGCGAGTCCAGGTATACCAATGAACGTACTGCGCTTCGGCGGGACCGGGAACTAATGAAAGGAAGCCGGTGTATCGCGAGTCCGAAACTTCCCGTGTCGAGAGCGGCGAGACAGTAACGACTTCCCATTGCGGGGAAAGCTCTTCCGGCCAATCCCATAGCCTGAGACTATCCAGTGAACTCGAATCAATCCCGCTTCGTGCCGCCGGGTCAACGGGGTTGTCCGTGCCCGGTGAACACGTGAGGGAAAAGAGTGCGAGATATAGCGGAAGGAGAAATCGCATAGCGGTTGTTTGTGGATCCTAACGGAGTCGAACCGTTGACCTTCTGGTTGCAAACCAGACGCTCTCCCAACTAAGCTAAGGACCCGTGTGTACAGGCAGAGAGATTCGAACTCCCATTATCCCGGTCCCAAACCGGGCGTCTTTGTCCGTTAGACGATGCCTGTATGATTGCGCATACGGCGGAAATGGCTGCGGATAGGTCGCATCGTTGCGGATAGAGAAGGACTTGAACCTCCAACGCCCGGTTCTTCAAACCGGCGCTCTACCATTTGAGCTATCTACCCGGAAAAACTTCCAGGGTGTCCCGATCAGGATCCCCACTTACTATCGAGCGAATCGTCGCCATCGCATCCGCTCCCACGCAAAGAGGTTTGACGTGCCGACGTATAGTGATTTTAAGAAGGGGAAGTTGCTGCGCAATGTCAATGAAATCACAATCGGTCATTATCAAAACTTGGCTGCCATCCACAAAGAACATGTTGGCCAATGTCGGAGACGGGCCATTGCTGTCTCCTACGTACACGCTAACTCACCCGTCATCTCCCGTAAGTAGCCCGATGCGGTCGGCATTGCCTGCGCGATCCCGTAGGGGCATCTCGTAGATTGCGGATTCGGTGATTACGCGAAAGAAGTCGTTGGAGTTGGCGCTACGATTATCGCCGCCGTCACAATTGCAATCGCACATCAGTTCACCTCTCGCTTTGCACCGCGAATCGCCCGTTGCGTCAGCTTGCGCTCGGCCCGATTCTCCCGGCGAATCTTGCGGACTTCCTTGTACGCTCCGGCGATGAACGCATACGCAATAATCGTCACCAACAGCCAGCCCAGAATGTCCCACGGCGTCATTCACCCCCCTCTTTGCTTTCTTCTAATCGCCCGATCTTCTTGTGCAATCGCTCTATCGCCACCCAAATACTCCGATTCGCCCGCTTCAATCCGGGGGCTTTGTCGATTACGTGTCCGAGGGCCTCTGATGCCGAATAGAGATACGCCATATCCGACGCATCGGCCCATTCTTGCTCGGTCATATCTCTATCTCCCTCGCTTCCCATTCCCTGTACTTGATCGCCCCGTTTGAAAGTGCGATGATCGCTTTGTCGGCTTCGTTCTCAAACACGACCGGTTGCCCGTTGCCGTCGCGAAGCCAGTCTTCCGCACCCTCAAAAGTTTCTATCCAAATGCCGAGCATCACACCTTCCCCTCTTCTGTGAATTCGTAGACACCGACGATATTCCCACTCACCACAACGAACATCTTGTTTCCCGGCACGAGCTTACTCGCGATGATCGGGATCCCCGAAAGAGTACTCAGTGCGTTGCCGGGGTGAGGCGGCGGAGATTCGAAGAGCCGTCGCAAATGATTCATGCTGCGCACGTAGACGCCGTCGCCAAAGGTCGGCGGCGTGGGAGCGCCCTTGAGAAGATCTATCGCATCCCCACTTGCAGTATCGCCTATCGGGTCGGGGCCAAAGCTAATCACGTCGCCACCCTCCGATACGTGCCCTTGTCGTCGACCGCGTACTCCGTCTTCCCCACCGTCACGGTTCGCCCGTGATTCCCCTTCGTGATCCGGTTGAATACGAGCTTCGCTGCCGGATCGTTCGTTAAGGCTGCTGTGCGTAGTCCATTCCACTGCTCCCGCCGTTCACGCTTGCGTCGTTCTTGCGCCCGCTTCTGTTCCTTCTGTTCTTGCCAGGTCATACCCTCTTCCTCTTAAGCCAGATGTAGTTGCTCCACCACCCCGTCAACGGAACAATCGGACCCATCCACGCCCACCGCACCACCTTTAACGTGTCACGGTCAATCTCTTTTGCGAGCCGCACGAAGAACCACTGCGCAAGTAAAAAGTTAGACGCAAATAGCCACGTCATCGTATCGGACCTCCGTTGCCTATCACTGTCGAATATGCCCGCGAAACAGGCCCGTCGTTAATCCTGAGTAGTCCCGCCGCAACGAAGGCTTCTGGATTCTCGCACTCTACGCGAATGCAGAGGTCGGGAAAGTCGAGCGTGTAGACGACGGGCTTTACCTTGGCTCCATACGTCACGTGGAAGTACTTGGTCCCGCGAATCTCAAACGGCTCCATTATGCCACGGACCTCATCGACGGGATCGATTCTTTCTGCCTTCGATCCGAGCCTTGTGAGTTTGGACAGCGCTTCGCTCACCTTGGACGTGCCCAATGGCTCCCTCGTCTTGCGCGTACCCCCTATGCCCTTCGCCAGGATGTCAGCTATCTCTTGCGCGTCAAGAACCGGATTGGTTTCGTCGGTTGGCATCCCGATCTTCGGCGCAACTTCCCGGAGCCTCTCGTCTGTAATGGCGGTCGCGATTTCCCGCGCCAGTTCAAAGCCCTTTTCCCCAACGAACAAATAACCGCCCACCTCTTTCGGCGTTGTCGTCTCCGTCGCGAACCCCTCCCATGTATCGGCAACATGTTCGCCGCATTGCGCCGTGCGACCCCAATCGATCTTATCGGCGGCGAGTAGTTGGACTGAAACACCCACTTGCTTCATACCTTCGTAGGCTTTCTGCGTTGGCGTAGCGAGGGCTTCAAAGGCGCGACTCTGCTGGTTCGCGGCGACAATACAAGCCCATTGGAGCTTATCATGCAAGGGGTGCTGGTGCACCCTCGCTGCCCCTGAGTTCGCGCAACCCTTTGCTATCAGGTCTCGCTCGTAGAGAATGCTCTCCGCCGCCTCAATTGTATCGCCGCGTGCGTGAAGTTCTCGCGACTCCTCATTCGTCAACCAAAACTCTCTCTGTGGCAACGCGCGCCACGTTCCGGAAATGTGATCGTACAGATGCTCAATAAGAGTGATGGGGCGAAGGGTTAGACTACCTCTCCTCATCGCTTCACCCTCTTCTTCGTTGCAACGGGCTTCGTGGCTTTCTTAGTAGGGGGCTGAGACTTGGCGGGGGCGAACCTTGGAACGACGCTGACCACCGCCTCCGCGACATACGCCCCGAGGTGGTGACCGTGTTTGTCAATAGCGCTAAGCCACAACCGATCATCGCCCGAGAACTTATCGCAAAGATCGGCGCAGCCCTTTATGTACAACTGCCTACCGTCGCGAAATTTGAGCACGTACCCAACAATCTCCGGCGCCTTCCGAATCTCCTTCAATTCATCCGCAAGCTTGGCGCCTTCGGTGATAAGGGCTTCGTTCTCGCCCCGCATCTTATCTACTTCCTTGCTCTTTGCAGTATACACCTGGAGAAGTCGACTACGGTGCCTGGTGAGGTTTTCCAGCATTTCATACCTCGACCGCCAATGATCCCGGCGTTCCGCGACCTTCTGCAAACGGAGATATAGCTCGAATTGATTCTTGACCGTTGCTTCCATAGCGGACATTAAGACATCAATCGTCACCCCTTGCTTTCGCGCCGTCTCGCATAGCTCCGCGTTCTTCCTGCTCAACGTCTCGTTCCGCTCTTCCAACTCCCGATACTTCTTTCTTGAAACCGGCATTCTTCCCCTCTCCCCTAATGTGAATTCCCCTTTTCCCTATCCCTTCTTCCTCATGATATGAATTCGCGTCACGCAATCGCAATTGACGCTGTTCGCTGCCGATCCGTCACCGGGACAGCGGACCATTTCGCCGCTTACCTCAAACAGTCCGTCGTCGTTTTCGAGTTGCCCGCGTGCCGCTTGATGCAATGGCCTGCGATTGCCGCCAACCTGCGGGAGCCACGAACGCTTGACTGACTCTATATTTTCAACCTCATCGACCAGGGTCCGCCCCGCCTCTCGCTGCGCCATGCCGGTTCCGAACGTTGCGGTTGTTCGCGCGATCCGGTTCGCCCCGCCTTCGGTGTAGAATTTGAACTTCTCTCGAATCAGGTCCCGTACTTCGCTCACCGGGAGCCGTCGGTTCTTCTCCAAGAGGCTTTGCAAGTCAGTCTTTGCCGTGTCCGCTGCGGTTGTAATCTTTGCGGTCGATTCTTTCAGGGACTCATCGAGACGCTCGGAGAATGGATTGCGGATTTCGTCCGCGCTCTCACTCGCTTCTTCAAACACTTCATCGCCGACCCGTTTCAGGAACTCCAACAGCGATTGGTTGGTTTCTTCCGCAAGCAACCACTTGAATTCCTCGACGTTGAACAACGATCCCGCCGTCTCGACGCCAACCTTTGTCAGGTAGCCGTTCGCGGACTTCTCTTCAAGATTCGCTAAGACTTCCTTTTCAAGCTTGCGGTAGGCTTTCGCGATCTTCGTTTCGAGTTCTGCCGCACCGCCCTGCGTTATGCTGTCATAACGCTTCCAATAGGCATAGAGGGCCTTCTCCGTCCACCCGTCCTCTTCTACGGCTATCGCGCGAAACATCTTCTGCGGGGCAACGGGAGCCATCTGCGCGTCACCTGGCTCATTTGTCTCCAGAGCGGGGCTTGCGCCACGTTCCGGGAACATCCGAGATGCCTCTTCCTTGGAAAGGCCGTAAAAGATCACCGACGTTGCGATTGCCGAATCGCGGCTAATCTGACCCGTCCCGTATGCAACAAGCAGCCCTTGCATTGCCGTCATGCCGCCGACCGTCGTGCGAAGCTCATTCGAAGTCGCAGCCGCCGGAAGTGGCTCGCCGCCGTCTTCCGCGCGATACTCTTCGGCGGTCTTGATACCGAGACGAACATTCAACTCTTTTTCGGCTCTCCGGTCTGCCGGGTCGTTGAATTCGTACGGTAAGAACTCGAACGAAAGCGATTGATCTTTGTCGTACCGTCGCGCGTGTCGGGTGATTGATTGCGCCAGTCGCTTTGCGCGGGGCCGGACGGCCTTCTTCTGAAAGCGGTCCTCAATCGTTTCCGCCGTTGCGCGGGCATTGTATTCCCCCGTCAACATCACCGGCGGAACTCCCCACGGTGCGCATACTCGCTTCATATTCTCCGCATCAAGCGCCGTCATCTCTTCGACGCGACCCGTGGACGCAAGGGGTTTGATGTCTTTCCCGGCATCAAGGATAGCCCACTTGCCCGCACCGCTCGACCCCATGAACGTTTCGTTCCAACGCCCCTTGAAGGTTTCGAACTGGTGCTGCACCATCTCTTGCGGCTGAACGATGACGAACGCCGGAAGGGCGTCGTTCTCGTAGTAGCGGGCAAGGTAATCTTGATTTGCACGGTCAACGGCGATAGCGGAATGCGCAGCGTTGATCGGTGTACGCCCAACGTACAAGCTTGTCTGTCCCTGTCGCGATGGGTCGAGCATCTTCCAATGAATCATTTCACTGGCATCGATGCCATACTGCCCGGTCTCGTGGTAGTAGACGTAGCCTTTGACCAATCGCTCACCCTGACCTCCCGGCACGACCTGAATGCGATTCGAGGGCAAGACCCAAAGCTCTTGCGGCTCCTTTTCTCCGTACGTCGGTGCATAGAGAAAGGCGTTGCCGTTTATCAGGAACCAGCGCGCGGCCAATGACCACAGCGTGATCGGTTCGATTTCCGGATTTGGATTTTCAATGAGCGTCGAAAGCCAGTGCTCCGGCTCGACAACCTCGCGACCCTCTTTCGCGGCGCGCGTCGTCTTCGATTCCAGGTCGGCGACCGCCTCGGCGATCATGTCCACGCAGACCCATGTCCATGAGTTGTAAAACCCTAAGCCATCGGCCCCACCCGCCCCCATGGAAAGCCCGTATCGGCTACTTCCCCCGCCGATGAACGGCGGATTCGGTTCCGTCTTCCGCGCCTTCGCCTTCTCAGTCGTCGGCTGGCGACGAAGTGCTCTGCTGACGATGGGCATCGGTCGCGGTGGTGATGTGGTGGGCTATCTCTGCGAGGTACGCCCGGTTGTCAAGGGCATTCCGGCGAATGGTCTGGCGGCGAAAACGGAAGAGTTCGAAACGATCTTTCAGGGGAAGTGAAATGCATTCGTCGTTGACAAAGAGGCGCGGGAATAGTCCGGTTATCTCATATGTCTCGCGTTGTTCTTCGATACTCGTTGTGACGGCAAACGTGCGGTCAACGTCAAGCTCCGCTGTTCCCTCTTCTAATGCCGCGTGCAATGCGTCGAGCAATTGCGTTACCGGCGTTTCCCTCTTCTTCATTCGGCTCCTAACTCAATGAGAAAACGTTTGCAGTCGAACCGGCAAGGGCAAGTTTGTTGAAGGCTCCGGCGGATGGATCCACTTGATCGTCGTGTTTACCATTCGGGAAAAGCTCCAACTCTCGTAAATATTCTTCGTTCCATTCCGCCCGCTTCATCTTCACATTCCCCGCTTCACATTGCGCGGAAAACGGCTCCGCTCGTACTTCCTTGCTTCCGGTGGGATGCTCGATATAGACGGCGTATCCGGCAAGTTCCCGAACGGAAATTTCCGCCGATTCCTTGCCGCCTGATCCCCCTTCCTGCTCTATCCAGATTGTCGGCGGCGCGGTCGGGTACTTTAGTCGATCCGCTTCCGCCGTCTGCTTGATAATGACGTTGCGATTGTGTGACGACCACTGCCCGCGTACAACGTCTTCGATGTAGAATAGGCCGTTGTAGTCTCGCGCCACAAGGACACCGCACGAATAATCTCCCCCGCCTTCGGTACCCGCCTTATCCCAGTACCGTACACGTTGCGCTTCAATGGGAACGGCATCGACTACGCCAAACCATCCCCGTTGAAACATTCCGCCGCCGCGTGGAGCGGGACGCTGTTGAAGTTGCCCCGCTGACCCATAGGTTCCGAGTGTCAATTCCATGCGCTGCATTTCGGTTTCCCCGAAACGCTCACCCCACAGCAAGTCGCCATCATTCGTACGGGGGTCGCCCTTGAGCGTGATTTCCGGATTTAACTTTAGCGGAACCGAACTTGGCGTGGCGTATGGGTGATCGGCTTCATAGCGCGCCGGAAGACAGAGATGATCCCAGTCGTGTTCTCGTGCGAGTATGTGCCCAACGAGGTCATTGTCGTTCACCCGCTGCATAACGATCACGTAAGCCCCCGTCTTTGGGTCATTCAGACGGGTGGACATCGCTTCGTCCCACCACGAAAGAACACTTCCGCGCGTCGCTTCGCTTTCGGCTTCCCGGACGTTGTGCGGGTCATCGACCACGATCACATCGCCCCCTTCCCCTGTCAAAGAACCATCGACCGACGTCGCGAGCCTATACCCGTTCTTCGTCGTGTCGAATCGAGATTTTGTGTTTTGGTCACCGGTCAACTGGAATCGGTCAGACCACCGCTCTTGATACCAGGGCGATTCGATCACCCGTCGGCATTTCAACGAATCCCGATGCGAGAGCGATTGTGCGTAACTGGCAAAGAGGAATCGAAGCTCCGGTCTGTCGATCCATGACCACGCAGGCCAGAAGACCGATACCGCCAGACTTTTCATATGCCTCGGCGGGATATTGATAATCAGCCGCCGAATCTCGCCTCGTGTCACCGCTTGCAGGTGATCGCAAATCGCATCGATGTGCCAGCCGGAAACAAACTCAGACGGGTCCGCGTTGCGCCAGCCTTGCCGGATGAAGTCAAAGAGCGACCTTTCAGCTAACGCCGTCCGAACCTTCTCCCGTGATGGTTGCGCGAGAGAGGATGTTGTCAAGTGCTCTGAGGTCATCTACGGTCAGTCCCTTCAAATCCCACTCCCCCTTCGATTCAATCGGCCCGCCGTCCCTACCCGTCAACTCTTGACGCTCGGTATAGCCCCTGCTCTTGCCCTGCGTTTTGAGAAAGAAAAGAAGCTCCGCCGTGTGCCCTTCTAACGTCCTTTGATAGAGCTTTGACTCGGCGTTATCCAGCATGGATTCGCGAGCATCGGACAAAGCTGCCCCGAGTTCCGGGTTTGCGTTGACGTGGTAGTAAACCGCTCGGCGAGTAACCCCGAGGCTACGTGCGACCGCAGATAAATTTCCCCTGTACTGCTCAATGAGCGGGAATAGGTCCGCATCGTTTATTTTTTGCCCGTTGTCCACTTTTTATAACGTGAAAAGCGTATACCGACCGCCTCGTTCTTACGGTCACAATTGCCAACAAACCATTCATCGCCCCGCCCGTACTTTGTGCCGACATTTAGAAATCAATCACAGGAGTCGCAATGCTTCTCTTTACGAAAAAACTCTACGCCGACCTCATTTGGTCAGGTCGAAAGACGATTGAGATTCGCGCCGGATCGCGCTATCGCCACATTGCCGAGGGTCGTCATCTTTCTATCAATGGACACTTCAAGGTTCGGGCCCTCAAGACTCATCGATTCGACACTCTCGACGACCTCCACCTCTTCGTCGCAAAAAACTTTCATGCGATAGGGTTCGAGTGCAATGAGACCGCGATTTTCGCACTCAGCCAACTATACTCGGCGTCGCAGGCCCCGTTCTTCGCATTCGAAATCGAATCCCCCAACAGGAATCCGCCGGAGGAGCACCAATCCAGCGCCATTTCCTCGTAAGCGGCCTGCGCCGTTCCATATTCGACGGGATCATAGGCCATCGATCAGTCGTTTCCCCTCTTTTTGCCCCATTGCCATGCCCTCGTAGCGGAAGACCGCACAGGGCCTGCCGCCGATTTTTCCCAACGTGCTGGTCTCGCGATTGACCGCGCTATACCCCGGCTTCTTTCGCATCGACCAGTTCCGCGACTTCGCGAACGAGTGAATCAGGGAGGGGTGCGCGGGATAGGTATGGAGATACTTCCCCACGGATCGGTATGCCGCCCCGAGTGTCTCGGCCAGAACCATCGCCAGTCCCATCCCCTGCCAGTCCGGAAGCGTCACCAGGCGCGACACGCCCATGATGTTCTGCACCTTCGCGTGGGGCCGAAAGAGGATCCCGGCAAATGCCGCAGGCCGTCCCTTCACGAAGAGCACGTAGCAGGCAGCCGACCGATGGAGCGAGGTCGTCAGATAGTGATAGGGTGCGAAGACGTTCCACGCCGGGTAATCGACCCGTTGTATCTCGCAGTCAAGCCGGGGGCGTTGTTGAAGTCGCCTCCTCTGGAACGTCATCGTCCCAGGTTCGAAGACCCAATCCGGTTGCAGCCATTCGGTAACGTCGTAGTGACAGGTCGCGGCGATGAATCGCTTTCCGTGGCGGCGGACGTACTTCTGTACCGCGTGGCTTCCGATCTGCGCCACCTGTCGATCCACGACCGACGTAAACTCATCGACCGTGATCGGGTCCGGCGCTTCAAGGAGACGGCGGGCCATATCGACGCGAAAGCGTTCGCCGTTCGAAAGGACACCGAACGGGCGCATCCATGCGGGAATGGTGTTGAATCCGACCGCCCGGCACACGTCCGCGATCTGCGACATCGAAAGCCCCGCGTCGAAGTCGTCCAGCAGCGAATCGCCGCTCCACGCGAACTCGACCGGAGCGCCGAAGAGACTGGTGAGAATCGTCGACTTGCCGGAACCGGATGGGCCGACGATCAGGCCGACATTCCAGTCAAAATCTTCAATCGGCAACTCGCCTTTCCACGCGATCACCGATTCCTCGGCGCGCGGCACGTCGAACATTCCCTCCAGCTGGCGCACCCGGCCTGAGTTCGAAACCGCCGATCGGACTACAACATCAATGCTCGGCACGTCAACCCCTCCTCTTCAAATCGTTCCAGCAGTTCGCGCTGATGCCCTTCATCGTCGCAGTTGATGGTGACGGCGAACGTGATTTCCCGGTCGTCCACCTCACCGCCGTCTCCGTCTCCCAGACTCAGCAGCAATCCCGCCTCCTCCGCGAGCTTCGCCAACGTTTCCATCATCGCGGCATCCGTCGTATTCACTTCCCGGAGCAACTCATCGAGCAGTTGCTTATCGTATTCCGCCATCGTCGTTATAAAATCGAACGACGCGAGTGCAAGTTTCTCTTCATTCTCCGAGAGGTCAACCTGGATATACGGAACTTCTTCCCCGTCATTCTGCAATGCCTGCCAGATACGGTCGTGCCCGTCGATCAAGTTGCCCGTGCGGACGTTTTCAATGACCGGCGCTATCCATCCGAGCGTATCGAGACTTCCTTTGACGGCGCGTCGTTGTGCTTCCGGGTGGGTTCGTGCGTTGAGCGGATTCGCCTTGAATTGATCCGCTGGTTTCGTGCCGTACCCGACGATTCTATTTTTCCAGTCCATCTCTTCGTTTCCTCTGCTCATGTGCGGCACTACGGGATTCGAACCCGCATCAGCAAGGGCAAGTGAGGCCCGCCATCTACCAATTGAACTAAGTGCCGACCAACCGGGCATTTCGTCCCCGGCGACTGTCTTTCGGTTGGACGACCGGATTCGAGCCAGCGATACCCGAGGCACAGTCGAGCGTGTTGCCGCTACACTATGCCCAACATTTCACCACCACCAACCGCTGTATTTTCCATAGGTCGGCACCGCTTCGGGATTCTGTCGGGCTTTGCGTCGCTCGAATCGAGACTTGTCTTCCTTGACCTTGCGGCGAATGCCCGCTCGGAGTCGGAAGCCGTATCGCTTACCGCCTTGCGGGACCGCGTGCTTGCCAAGTTGCTCACCCAGATTTGCGCCCATCTTTCATGAGGTTTCGAAGGACGACAAGTATCAAGACGATCCCTATCGGTATCCACAGAAGTTTGATGATCGCGACCACGACAAGGGCAATGATCGCCAGCGCTATAACTTCGGAGTTGGTCATCCCAGCCCCTTCGTGATTACCCTCGCGTATCTTCGGGCCTTCGCGGTCACAGTGTCGTTTACTTTGAATCCCAGCTCACGGGCAAATGCTTCCAAGGTCCGCACGGTGAATTCTTCATTGTCAGTTGCTTTCAGTGCGGCGTCGGAAGTCATCTCGCGGTGAGCAGAACCCCCCTCCCTTTCCCTCCCCCCTGTATCTATAGCGAAATCTTGAACGGGATTCCCCGATTCCGTGCCGGAAGTGCCAATTTCACTACAGATTGCGCTAATATCTTCCGCGTTGTCGTAAGTGAATTGGTAAAAGGCCTCTTTGCTCTTGAATAACCCCTCTTGTCCTAAGACAATTGTATCCATCTCCTTTTTCTTGAACGCGCTATAGACGTCCAAAAGAATATCGATCATCGGATCGCTCGTCTTCTCATGTCGCAGTTTTACCCGCGCCGCCAACTGGAGCTTGAACTCCTTTTCTTGATGCTTCGGTATCATGTCCCCTCTACTGTGTTTATTCCCCGCCCTCTTCGATGCCTCTGTCTTTCGTCAACTATCCGGAGGTTTCGGAAGGTTCGTTGCGGCATTCAATAATGCCGACGTAGCGCGGTCTATGGAAAAGTTCCTTGATGCAATTGCGGATCGTCTTCATTCCAGCCCCTCAAATCCCCTTGTGTAGAAACGTCGTCACTTATCGGCAAGTGTAGATGATTTTACACTACTGACGAGTCCCTTCCGATGAATTCAATGGCAAGTTCTCAGCCTCGCCGCAGCACTGTAACCAGCTTCCCGTTTCGCAGAAGCCCCAGATCGGAGACGGTCGCGATAAAGGCATCCCGCACCTCGAAAATGGTTTCAACTCGCTTTATCACGAACACTCCAATCTCTCCGGTTGTCATTTTAGCATAAATGATGTCGCCCTTGTTCGGTAGCGGCGTGAGCCATCCAAGCAACTCTCTCCGCTTGTAGTCGGAGAAGTACACGTTGTCGCCCCATGATGAATACTCCCACAGTCGGATATGCCGCGCCCTTGGATTATTGAAACGACGGCGAAGCTTCCTTGCGTGCCGCCTTTCAAGAAATCCCAAGGTGTCGGTGTAGATCGTTGTAGGGGCGCCATTCTCCGTGCGCTCGTCACGGCTCTTACGTCGCCACTTTTGAAAAACCATTTCCCACGGGCACATATCCCCTCTCAGTTGAATTCGAATTTACTCATTGCGTGGATCGCCTCAGATTCTCGGTACGTGAAGTCGGTTTGCGTTTTTCTTTCTCTCTTCCTCGATCCATGCCCGCAATGCCCATCGGGAGCTTTCGTCAGCGGGTTGCATTGTCATAGAAACGCTTCCGTCTGCATTCTCTTTGCTTGTAGCGCGATAAGCACCGGGAAGCTCTTTATCGCCGATCTTGATTGCGTAAACCGGTTCGGTCATTTGGCGCATATTCGCGAACCCTTCCGGAGTCAGGCTTCCCGTTACAGCGAAAGGGAGCGCGGGGTTTGACGACTGCGGTTCCATCCCCTTTGCTTCTTCACTTGGTCCGATAAACGCCGGGTCCGCTGTCCCGGCGACTCCCAGTGGAATCCACCCAATGCTTTTTCCGTCGATAGGCAGAATGAACGCTCTGCTCATGTCGTCACCCTCTCCATTCTCACTACTTCCGTTCCCGTTCTACTTACTACATCCGCCGCGCACTCCGCTGCAAACGCGCACGCTTCCTTGATGCCCATTCCGTCAGTCATTGCTACCGCTAATGCCGCCAAGACCGTATCACCCGCTCCCGTAACGTCAACAACGGAGCCGGGATAGGCCGGGACGTGCCCCGCTCCCTCCGGGCCTGCATAGAGCATTCCATCGCCCGCAAGCGTTATCACTGCGTAGGACGTGCCGACCGACGTTCGTAGGTGCTCCGCAGCCCATTCGGTTTCTTTATCAACGGTCGCGCCCAAATATCTACTTGCTTCGTCGCGATTCAGCTTGATGAGCGTTGCGCCTCTGTAGAAGGCAACGGCATCCGGTTTCGTATCCACGAACACGGGAATCTTCCGGTCGTTCGCACTCCCGATAGCATCCCGAATGAGCGTTGACGTACAAACACCTTTGCGATAGTCGGCAATCACGAGAGCGCGGCAACCCTCTAAGTCAAAGCCTCGCAACAGCAACCCCAGCAATCCCGCTTCCTCCGCTTCTGTGATCTCACGCCGTTCTTCGATGTCGAACCGATAGACTTGTTGGTTGTTGGCAATAAGTCGGACTTTGACGGGGATGTGGCGCTCGGTATCCGGTGACTGCGCATCGATGTGAGCAGGAATGCAGAGGTCGGAATATTCCCCGCCGTCAACAAGGGCGCTATCTCGGCCAACGGCGAGCAGCGAGACCCGTTCCCATTTACCCACAAGGCTTGTCACATTCGCTGCAACGTTCCCGGCGCCGCCCAACGTGTCGTAGAAGTCCGTTACGTCAAGAATCGGAACCGGAGCCTCCGGGCTGATTCGATGGATCGTGCCGCGATACGTGCGGTCGATCATTGCGTCGCCAAGGACGATGAATTTATTGCCCACGGCGCGGCCCACGTACAGATTGCGTCATTATCCGCTCTAATGCCCGGCTCAATTCGTCGTAAGCCTTAACGGCTTCACTTGCCCCTTCGATTACAATCGGAGCGATGCGTAGGTAGCCTTCTATCGCCCTTTTCCATCTGTCCTTATCCCGCCGCCGGTGATGCATCGTTGCAAGTGAATCGTTGCGCCACGCGACGTTCTTCCCTCTTCTCATGCGTCCCTACTGTTTGATTCGTCGAATATCGTGACGAGGCTTCTATGCCATTCGCGGAGGTCGATTTCCGTTATCGCCCTTAGTGGCGGCGCGTCAATGAGCTTCCGCCCTTTCTCGGTCAGGAACGCGGACCAAAGACTGACGCCACAATCCACAAACCCCCTGTCATCGGCTCGTTCCAAGGCGCGCAAGACGACCTTCCAATGTTGGCCTGTCCAATTCATAAGGATTTCGCCCGGCAAGATCGGAGCACCGCGTTCTCGCGTTAAGCACGCACGGCAAATGAGTTCGTCGGAGATGTCTTTACGAGCCATGTAATTCCACCTCTACCTTGCGACCGGACAGTGGGTTGAGTGCGCTGAGCCTCACAAAGGCCCCAACCCCTGTATCGTACGTGGCGGAAAGTCGCCCCATTTGCAGCTTTGCATATCGCGTAGGTGGGTCGTCTTTCATATCGGCGATATACTTCTCTGCGCTCTCTTTGAGAAGGTCCCAGGTGGCAAGCATCTTTTCGCGTAAATCCGCTTCGTTAAGATCCATGCTTAAAACTTCTGTTCCCGCTCCATTCGCCGCAAGGTATCCAACGGCTGTTCATCGGGAAGCGTCATGTAGCTACAGCTAAGCACGCCGCCTTTCCAACTACCCGTTCGCTCGCCCACCTCTCCGTCGAAGCAAATTGATATCGTCTTGCGGATCGTACGTGGAAAAGGAAGCCGTTGCAACCAACGCCAACGCCACTCTCGTTCTTCGACGCGAAGCGTTGCCGTCCGCCGTTGAATCTCGCCGCTTTTCAGGCGGTAGACGTAGGGGTATTGAGCGCTCCAAAGAATACCCTTCCACTTCTTATGATAGAAGTCCTCGGCTCTTCCCGTATGTGCATGTTCCCAGTTGCCATCGGCCCTCAAAGCGGATGTACGCGCCCATTCCCATGCCCACGGCATATAGAGGTACTTGCGCTTCGATCCAAAACAAAAGACCAATGCGTCTTCGCGGAAATAAACACCGTATTGCGGGACGTCACAGCCTTCGATTCCACCGCGAATCGGAAGCGTCAGAAAAAGACTTCCCCAAAACCATTTGAGATGAATCGTGTGCCGCGTATCGTCGTGGTTGCCCACTTCGTAGGTAAAGGCAAATCCCATTCTTGGCGACCACTCCCACCAGCGCCCCCGATAACTCTCTTTCATCTACTCTTTGTGGTTAAGTTTTTCATACACCCCTCCTCTGTCATCCTGCATAGTTCATGAATCACTACCAGCGTCGCCTCTTGAATCCGCGCGGTATCCGTCGAGGGGATTGTGATATGAACGTCGCCGAGCGGACGTATATCGCCACCGATTGCCCCGGTTCTTCGACCGGCTCCCTGTCCCGTGATCGCGATTATCGAAACATCGAAATCACTTCCCGCCGCTTCCCAGCAAGCCTTGATGATATTGTCGCTATCTCCGCTCGTTGACAGGCAGACGAGAACGTCCCCTTGTCGCGCCAATGCTTCGACCTGTCTCGCGAATACCCGTTCATATCCGTAGTCGTTCGCGCACGCCGTCAGAACCGCCGTGTCCGCGTTCAAACAGATCGCCGGTATCGCGGGTCGGTCGTTGTCGCTTCGGAGCCGGACGACAAGTTCCGCCGTCATGTGCTGCGCTTCGGCGGCGCTCCCACCGTTGCCGCAAATCAAAAGCTTCCCGCCCGCCTTGATCACGTCGATGCACAGTTGCGCGGCTCGTTCAATGTCGGATCCGCACTGTTCCGCCGTTGCCGTAATGACGGAAGCGGATTCGTGGAAAGCGTTCATACTAAACTTGACTTCGTTTTGCAGTAATTACAGCGGACACAGTGCGTCTGTTGCGTTGTCGAAGTGTAGACGCCGGGACTACAGAACACTATCTTCCACTCTCCGTACTTATGTCGCCCTCTCCGGCAAAGCCACGCCCCGAACCATTCTTTAATCTTTTTCATTGTCTCGTTGAAAATTCTTTGCCATTCTATCGTACAAAACCACGTTCACCGACGCCGCAAGATTCATACAGCCTTGCATCGGTACATAAATCACATCCCGGCACCAATCGGTAATCTCTTTGCCCAGCGTCCCATCTTCCGGCCCGAAGATGTAGAAGGCCCGTTGCGGGTGCTCGTACTCGGGAAGTGGCGTTGCATCGGGGATGATGTCCACGGCAACGGGAATGCAGCCAAACGGAATCATCGAACGCAGATCGTCACATCGGATCGTCGGGACGTGGCGAAAGGTTTTCTGAGTGTCGGTAGGGTGTCGTAGCCATCTATCCCGCGCGCCGGTTACCGCTATCATCGATGCTCCGTAGACGCGACAAGCCCTCATTGCGCCGCCGACATTTTCCGGTGTCTTTGGATTGAACAGCCCGATTGCCGCGTAGCCTCTGGCGCTCATAGAATTCCCTTCTCTTCGAGCAACTTCGGCGATGCCCGTTGGTTACTGTGCGGCCTCTTTGATTATCCATCGAAAGAGCACGTTCAAATTCTCTATGTCCGGCGGTCGCTCGGCTTTAGAGATACCCTCGGCTTTGTGCCGTTCAAACTCGGACGTGATGAAGTTATCGAGCGCCGGTATGCGTGGACCCGTGCCCAGTTCGTCGCCATTGCGCTTCCGTGCCAAGAGATCCCCTATCGCCGTGCGCACCGAATTATCGTCAACAACTTCATTGACTACGCGCTCGAAATCCAGCGGCGGCACTCCCTGATTCGCCTCGCTCCACTTGATCGCGAGTAGGGGGCGAAGGACGTAGAGATACTTCTTTGTCCACACCTCTTCCCGCTGTAAGTAGTTCTTGTCATTCCCCTTTGCCATGTGGAGGTAATGATAAAACGAAGATGTTTTGGAGTAGTATCGTTGCGCCGTTGCCCGCAATGGCTTCGCCGCCTCGTGCAACTCACGGTAGATGATCGGCGAATGCAACCACTCCAACAACGGCGGATTCGACTTATAGAGCAATCGCAATGCCTTGCGAATATCCCAGCCGCTTATATCGAGGTTGTCCGTAATGGGACATTCGATAACATCCCGTTTCCCTTCGACATTGATAGAGCAATGCCAGTCGTGGGAACGCACATAGAGGAAGCGTACGTCGTAGTCGCTGTCATTGCTTGCAAATCCCCATGCCCGGCTTCCCGATTCGACCGCAAGGGTAATCCGCACGTCATTATCACGCTCAATTGCTTCTAATCGAGTCAGAATGTCGGCGCGGACGTCGGGTGGTATTGCGGAACTATAATCGGTCATGGACCCCACTGCTTGCAATTGAATTATTCTGCGATGTAGATTGCGCTCGGCGTGTCGTTGTTCGTTGCGACGTGTCCGTTGTGCTGAACCCAGTTTACTCGCGGCCCGTCATTCGGCTTCTCGTCGCACCGCACGGCGTAATGCACTTGACAACCCGCGATATAGACGCACTTGCCTTCGTCTCCTACTCGGAGGTACCAGTTCGCCGAATTTCTATTTGTCTTGATGCCGAGAGCAGAGTCCTCTACGGCAACGACCGCGCCCCATGCAGCATTGTACAGCTGTCCATTCGGAGCGTAAAACCAACGGTCGGTCGTGATTAAGTATTTTCCTTCAAACATCTTTGCTCCATTATGATGATGATTCGATTCTCTTTGCCATCGACTCTTCCGGTATATACGGCGGGCATTGCGGACGCGCTACGTACTCGTTGAGCGGATACGCCCGATCTTCTACTTCGAATGCCGTCACCGTTTGACCATCGATCAATTCGACCGGAAAGTGATTCGGCGTATCCAGTGCCGCGCGGAAACGAAGCCAGTGCGGACGGTCGGCAGTGGGATGCCCAAAGGCTCGGTTTCGTTCGCCGTTCATCCGGATGCATTCTTCTTCGTGCCGATCCAACTCTTGAACTATCGTCCGCCGCTGCCCTTCCGATAGTCGCCAGTAGTACGATTGCAGGATGTCGCCCGGAAGCGTTGAAGCTGCAATCGCTTCTCGTCCCACGGCATAGCGCAACGACATCCATAGCATCGTCCATTCCAGATTGGAGAGTGGCGTCGCATTCGACGCGCCTTTCGCGAGGCCCCTCTCCCGTTGCTTCTTTGCTATAGCATCTACACCGTTGATTGAATGCTATCCGGGTCAACTCCGAAGTCCCGAAGAATGCCCCGTAGGTACTTGTCGTTGGAACGTATTTGCTTCAAATCTTCGGGGTCGGTCTTGAACGCGCCGTCGTCATTGAGTGCCGCAAGTTCTATGCGATGGCGAACCCTTCGCAATGCCTTTTGTGCGCCGGTCGCCTCTCCGATAGCATACAGGTCCTGCGTGCCGGAGAGTTCGTTCTCACGTTTGCGCCAGTGGTCGCGTTCGGCGTCGAGGATGTCGCTAATGATAGTCATCGACAAGTGTGCGGTTTGTGCGGTCTGTTCTGTGGCTCGATAACGTCCGTCTCGGTAATCCGGATCAAGAGGCGCCGCTCATCTCCCGTTGCCCACGCGCCCCGATGAAAGAATGCGTCGTTGTAGGTCGCGAACGTACAAGCCGGGACCGTCCACGTCGGCCAATTTTCCGGGATCGCCGCCCCAGTGCGACTCACTTCGGCAAAGCTCTATTCCTCTTTGACCCCCAATTCAATAGGTCGTCTGAGAAACTCCGTCCGTGCATGATCTCCGGTCACGAAAAGCGAGAATATTTCCGGTCGCTTCGGGAGGTCGCGTATGTTCGCCGATCCGTCCAGGTGCCAGCCGGGAACACAAGGGTACTCTCCGTGTTTGAGGTCATGAATCTTGATGTCAACAAGTACGCGCTTGTGATTGCCCTGAATCGGAGCAGACTCCAAAACATGTCGCACGTAATCGCTCCCACACTCCCGATATGCGTAGTCGAAGTCTGCGTACTTGAACGAGACGACTCCCTGCAAATCCTCTTCTGTCGGCGGGGGAAGTAGTTTCCCCAGAACCGGGAGCGTTGGATTGAAAATCCGTTTAGTCATGATCGAAGTCGCCTGTCTCCATGCGATAACCTTTCTCTTCGTTGGCGTCACGAACAAAGAGCCACCACGTTCCGTTGTTGTCGTCGAGAATTTCGAACTCATCAGCAAGCGTCTCCATCAAATCGTGCGCCTTCGTTAGTATTGCGTAATTCGGATCCGATTCGCGTGTACGGTAATCGGGTTCGGGTAGAAGTAGTGCTTTGTACTTTTCATCTACCTCGTCCTCTTCGACGTACTTGCCAATCGGACTACGGCAACTGTCCCCCATCCATTCGACTTGCGATTCAAGGCCCCATGTGCACGGATCGCCGTCATTGAAATACGGCGAATATCCTTCGGCTGCAATTATGTTGACGGGGGGGGGCTTCCTCAAAAATCGCACTCACGACTTCGTGAATAGTCGCTTCTGCCGCCTTCTTTCTCTCTTCATTGCTCCGCCCGTCTTCGCGTCGCGCTAACAGTTCCTCGATTCTTCCCATAACCATTGTCTCCGTTGTGTAAATGCAAAAAGCCACCGCCCGTCAGCGTTGACAGGTAGTGGCTCTGATAGTTGTAGGTTTGTTGGGGGTGCGTTAAGTATGTTATTGCCCTAATTAGGGGGTCCGAGCCTCTCTCCGCATCCCCCTCTTTTATCTTCCCGCAAGATACGGAATCCATCCCGGTTGCTCACTTCCTATCGATGCGATAACGTGATAAAACGTCTTCGATTTCATCTTGCGGGTGCCTTGCGAGTTCTTCCAGAATCAGCGATAGTATTTCCTTGATCTGTGCAATGCTGACGCCGATTTTCAAGCCTTCGCGCTTAGCGATTCGCTGTGCAAATTTATTGAGGTCGATTCTTTTCATGGTGCCGCTGTAATGGTGAGTGGTCACTGTTCGTGTACAAATCTATCATAAAACTCCCGTGCCCTTGAACCAGCGCAACAGTATCGGATCACGGTGCTTCTCCTTTGTAATTCTTTGGCGTCCAATCCAAGTTGCTCTGCGGCCCATGGGCGCACGGTGGGCACGTCCTCGATCCGGTTGAATCCCATTGCTTCGAGTGCGGCCCGTGACGACGGCGATTCGTTAAACGGGTCGGATAGCGTCAAAGAATCCGGCCCAATAGAAAGCTTCGCAGAGTCAAACGACATTCCCTCTGCCTCAATATGCACGGTGATTTGCGGTGGCGCGAGGCACTTGAATCCTTTCACGCTAACCTTCTCCCTTCCACGCCTTCACTATAACCGACGGACTTTCCGCCACTACTTCCGCTCGTTCGAATCCCGCTTCGATGCACAGCGCGACAAGTAGTTCCGGCGTCGCATTCCAGTAATGCAAATTCCAGTTCCCGTCAGAACTAAACACTTTGAAGTTCAACCACAGCGCGGCATTCGGTTCGCCATTCATTGAACAGCGCGCTTTTTGCTCCGGTGTGAGCACGTCGAAATCGTCTTTCCAGTTACCGCCAACATAGAGCCGTGCATTGCGCTCGATGTTCGGTGTATCGATCCACGCGAACCCGCCCGGTTGCAATACTCGCAGCCATTCTTTCAGCACCGTCGACCGCACCCGCTCCAACGGCACGTGTTCAATGACGTGCGTTGCGCGAACCTCTTCGAGTGAATCGTCTTCAACGGGGATCGCGTCCAACTCGCAGATATAGTCCAGGTTCGGATAGTTCGGATTGATGTCCGCCCGTAGATAGCCCGGTGTGATTGTATTGCCGCAGCCGATGTCAATTTTCATTTCCTTCTCCTTGCTTGAAACCACCCCATGCAACCGGGGTTGCTATCATCATTTTGTCGTCGAAAGAATTCATGATGCGGGAACGTCCATCCCGCAAGCCCTTCGAATGCCTCGTATCCCTCGCTTACCGTATACGCTCCGCTCAAATGAAACTCTCCAACCATGTCGTTGAATCGTTGCGCCGTCCCCATGCCCATGTTGTCGAAACAGTCGATCTCGCCGCCCTCGCAATCCCACTTCGTTAAATCGACCTCATCAAATCCGGAAAGCGCAAAGAGTTCTTCGATAGTATATACGCAGATCGGCTCATCAAGAAGATCGTACCGTCCCGGTTCCCACTTTGCATACTCTTCCGGCGTAACCAATATTGAGCCGCCGGTCGCGTTTCGCCCTACCGCCAAGAGGCTTCCCTTTCTGTAGCCAACCGCCCCCTGAATCACCGTCACGTTTTCGAAGTCCTTGACGTTCTCTTTGAGCAGGGCAACGTTGCGCGGATGCGGCTCAATGGCGACTACCCTTGCATCTGGAAAGCGAGTCTTGATCGCCACCGTAAACGTCCCGATGTGTGCCCCGATGTCGAATACGGTTGACGGCGCTTCGGTGATGTCGGCTACATTGTAGGTGTCTTCGACAAATACTTCCCGGATCACCGCTTCATCGTATTCCGCTTCGTCCCTTCCGAGCGTGAACGTTCGTCGTCCTCCCCATTTTGCCGGGTAGCTCCGGTGTACTATCGCGGTCAATTCATCCATCCCGTTTCCTCAAAGATCGATTGCAGTGCTGCTCTGTGCCCCTCTATTGCGTCGCTCAGTCTCTTCCGCCTATCCGCGCCGTCTCGATCATGCGCGCCACGTCGATCTAACCACTTGTTTGCACCGATATTATACCCGCTCCCATTCTTTGTTTTTAATTAACTCATATCGTTCCGTCATCCCCCATTGTGCGCGAGGATGAGAGAAGCACAACTTGGGATCGGCGCGTGGAATGGCGTTGCGCGATCTCAGCACTTCGCGATCCACAAAAAAGACATTCGTCCCGATGCGATTCGCACCTACATACTCGTATCCCTTCCGCTCTGCGAGCTTGAGAAATGCGGGTAACGATGCGCCTGCATAACCAAAGCCGTGACCGTCCGATTCGGCGACGAAGTCCGGTCGGTATGGCACTGTCACCGCTTCTCGCATTCCCCATAAATGGTTAATCTCAGCCACGACCACCCTGGGGCGAATAACGCTAATCGCCTTCCATAGCCACCAATCCACTCCATCGATGTCGATAGACAGAAGGTCAACTACCCCAGAAAAACCCGAATCATCAATAATGCCATTGACATTCTCTGTCGTCACCCAGGTATGTAGAAATACTGGCGGCCAAAACCTGGTGCCCGGGTGCTCGCGATAAAACCTCTGACCGGTTGCAACGTTATCCGCGTCTCCGTCGACCAACAGGCCCGTCCATCCGTGATGCAGGATTAAATTTGCGGCGTTGCACTCCATTCCATTACCCGCGCATATTTCCACGCATCTCCGCTGCCCGTGACCAAGTATGGTGAAGAGATAGAGGAGAATGCCGTCCTCGTCGTGCTGCGAATGTCGGCGAAACCCAACGTCCCGGAAGTCGCGTTGCGCTCCAGCCGCTACGCGCCATTGCTCAGCCAGGATCATTTGCTGCACATCCATCCGGTCTCCTTGAATATTAGCCCAAGCATGTCGTTATATCCCCGTATTGTTGCCAGTTCGCAAGTAATGGGCGAAGAAGTTCCGCGTAGCTCATCGCCGTCGCGCTCCTGATTCGGAGACGGTCGTCTCCTCGTTGCCCAAGGGTCGAAACGATCTCGGCGAATCGATCCGCAATATCCCTTGGTTCGCTGTCATTCAGAATCGCATTCTCTATTCCACACTCTTCCACGGCATAGCCCCGCGAATCAAGAGTGAGGTTGAGCGCGTGTGTGACGCCTATTCCCCACGCCGGGAGCGCGCCGTGAAGCCGAGCGCTTATGATTCCGTCGCACGTGCCGTAGAATCGGAGTAGCGCGTAGTAGTCGTTCGTATAGTACACGGGGATCGTCGTTTCGGTCCGCTGCAAGGCGTCGAATTCAACGCGCTCGTGACAGACGAAAACTGGATCGTATCCTTGATCCTTTAGGAGTTGCGCAAGCGTTAGCCACCACCCGGAAACTTCCGGCTCTTCGTGCTTATTCGGCACAACTGCAATGCGCCCCTTGATCGGAGCGTGGACGATGCCCGCGTAATCACCGGCAAAGATTGCCGTGCATGGCAAGAGCGTCGATTCGATGCCGAGCCGGTCGAGCAACGCCTTTGAATGGCGGTCACGGACCGTGAATAGCTTTGCGAATTGCATGCGCTGATTGATAATCCGAACCGTTGCCTCATCGTCGCACAGTTCCTTTGCCCACTCTTCCGGCGTCACGTGCGGGTCCGGTTCACCCGATCCCCCCGCCATAACCGCAACGGGGATCTCGTTCGGGTTTATGACGCGACTCCACAACTCATCGTCATAGTCGAACTTCCACTTGGAGTAGTTGTTGTATTGCGGCGTCCCGGCATAGAGCGTAATCGGAGAACGCGCCATATCCGGTATCGCTTCCTCCCATTGTTCCGGGCGAAACTTCGACAGTATTTGCCACGGCAACGGGCAACCGGCGGCAAGCTCCGCAACGTACCGGAGACCTTCCCCGATAAACGTATCGCCGGGATTGTGCCTGCATCGTGAGTAGGTCGTGATGATCGGAAGTGTTTTATTCATCGGACGCTATCGCTTCGATGAGCTTCTGCGTGAACGACTCGCCTATGGCCTTCGTCTCGGATAGCATAAGTTCCATCACGTTATCCAATCGTAGTAGATCGTCCTTAATAAAGGACGCCTCTTTCGACGCTATCGCCGTCTGCATGATGCCGCGAAACGCACCGAACTGTGCCGTCATTTGCGTGAGCGCGGTTTGCAGTTGGAGCAGTCCCTTCGCTTGTTCTTGTGTCATTAATTGCCCTTGTTCCTATCCTTACCGAGAGTCTCATCCAAAACCCGATCCGCTTCTTCGTGAAGGCAAAAACACAGCGATAGTCGGTGTGTTCGCCCTCCGCGAGGACACGTATCTATCAATCCAACCGCAACCGCACAAACCCCGCGTTCCCTGTCCTCTGTCCATTCATCAAACCCGATTTTCGGTATGTCCGTCCCCGGATAACACCGGTCGTTTATATTGGTTCGCTTGCTACCTCCACTCGCTGAGCGGAATAGGTTTCGCAGCCAATTCATGCTCGCTCTCGTTTTAATTCCTATTCTCATTCACTACCGCAGGATCGTTCGCTTCATCTCCCCATGCCGTGACAACCAGGTAGCCGCCGTCAACCGGGCAAAGAACAATCGGATCATCTTTCACGATGCGACTTCCCGAAATGCGTTCGTGCGGTTCGAGTCGCACCTTTTCGGCGGGCGCAAGAATAGAGAGCCGGTTCCCGATCACCGCCGAACCCTCCGAGGCATTGGGAATCCCTTCCTTGAAATCCGTAGCCGCGCCCTCTTCTTCGAACATGCTCCACTCCCGGCGTCTGTTGTAATCCATGATGCCGCCGCCCCACCACGACACCCACCACCGCTTATCTTCCTCACGCAATCCGAAGCCCTCGATGTCTCGCAAGCAGTGCTCCGGAATCTCTCCGATGTATCGCTCGACCTCGACGAATGCCAGTGAATACGTGGCGCATAGTTTTTTGATGTCGGCTTCCGTCAGAAACGAGTGCATCGGATACCGCGCCTTGAATGCCCGGCGCAATTCCCCTTCTTTGTTCCGTACTGCTCGCTTTAGGCGGCATACCGTTTCCTTCTCATTGAACCGCGCCGCCTCTTTCGCTTCCGGAGTGCCCGTAAAGCCGAGGGCGATATGTCGTAGTCCCGTGCGCTCTGTTGCTGACGGCTCTTCCGGCGCGTCATCTTCAATGGCGATTTCCACATTTGCCAGTGCGAGAAGGTCTCGCATGACGTCGGCGGAGGTAGCGGGTTCGGGTGGCGCTACTTGCAGAGTCGACAGAGCCGCGCGTCGTTGCGGGGCAAAAAACGATCCCTTGATGAAGAAGTGGTCGGCTATGTCGCGTCGGACGTCGAGCGGCATATCGGCAAGCTCCTCAACGGTATATCTGTTCACGAAGTCCGCGAAGGCGGAGTTGTCTGCGAAAGTAATTCCGCGCGTATCGGAGACGCGCCTTCCTTCTGCGAACCATGTTCTGTCATCAAGCCGAGGTGGGTCTATTTCCCGAAGAATCAGAATGCGGACGCCCTGCGCATTCTCAGCCCAATCGATCCCGGCGCTCATCGTACCCAAAGGCTCTCGGACGAAGATTCTCTCGTTCGCATCATTACTCACGAGTCCACCCTTTGCCCCGCCACGGGGTCGCTTTTCTTTCTTTGTTGACATCGCTAATTCTCCGTTGGTTGTAGTTGAAGTAACTCGCCGACCTTCTCTCGCAGATCGTCGATTGTCCCGTCGTTGCGCACAAAGTGGTCGGGTTCCTCCGTCGTCCATTCGCGTTCGCTCACGTGGCCATTCGCGGGTCCATGTCCCAAACGACTTACGCGCCAGATTTGCCCGCCGCGATTCCGTATCGCTTCAATCTCATTGAGAAAACGGCAGTCGGTGACGACGACGGAGCTACCCGCGTTGCCGATCTCTCGTAATGCCCGATTCAGCCATGTGTTCGGGTCAAGGTGCTCACGCACCGCAACGCCCAAATCCTGTAGTAGCTTGCGCCCCTCTTCGTCTTTGCGCCCATTCCAACCAATACTTGTCGCAACGGCTTTCAACGGATCGGCGAACGCAACGCGACGGAACCCATATTCCTCGACAAGGCATTTGGCCACTTCGTCCTTCCCGGATTGCGCGTAGCCAACAAGTCCAATAAGGGAGATGTCCTCGCCCGTCACTTCATCAAGAAAGTCGTCGTAACCATAAACCGTCTTCCCCAACGAAAGAGCGATCACCCGTTCCGTCGTCGCACCCTCTGACGATTCCCAGCCCGGAAGCATGACAACGGTATCGCAGACTTGTACGGCGGCGTAATCGACAATCAAATATTGCTCTTTGCGTAGCGTCGAATCGCCTCCGAACGTTTCCGCCGGGTTGAATACGGCATGCCCCATCGAGCGAAGTCGCGCGGCGGCTGCGTTGAAAATTGGGTACCCAAAATTCGGAAGCCCGCTCATCGGCCCGGAGAGATAAATCGTCATAGCGTTCCCGGTGGCCAAATGAAAAAGGATAGCAGAATGAGCGCCATAGCCAATAGTCCGACGACGAAAACGGCGGGATAGATTGACTTGCGCCCCTCTCTTTGTCGAGCATTGCCAACTACTACGAGAATCGCCGAAAACATAAGAACGGCAAAAGTGGCTATGAGAATTTCGACCTCTCTCATGATTCAGTCCTCATTGCGTTATCGATATAAGCGTCCAAATCATCATAGCGAAGATTCCATGAAGAATCCCCATCGTCACGGTAGAGAACTCGCGATCCTGTACTCCAATCGCAATCCACGTCGCGAACCCTACTGAAAAATATATCGCGGTAAGAACGATCACTTCCCCACCTCCATCGATTCATCTATCGCCCGCATTGTTGCAGCGAACGATTTTCCATCCATGCCGCCGTGCTCAAAGAAGATGTCGCGACAACTCTGCTTGTTCGGCGTTGCTCGGTACATGCCCACTACGCCGCTGATTGCTTCGGTATATTCCCGGTCATCTTGCAAGTGATCGAACTCCATTTCGTTATGCCGGTCGGTCTTCTCTTTGCTATGTAATGAAATCTGTTGCACGCTCGGGAAGCATCCGGCAATGTGCGAGAAGCCCGTATCCCCGCCGATGAACAGCCCGCAGTTTCCAATGAGCGTTATCGCCCGTTCCAGGCTCGGTTCCGTTAGGAGCGTTGCGCCGGTTCTCCGGAGCCGTCGCCAGTCGTGCGTGCTCATGGTTTCCGGAAGCAGAACGACAACCCCTTCGATATTCGTAAGCCGCTTTGCCACCTGCTCAACGAACGTCATTTGCATAGCTCGTTCGGTTCCGTAGTCAACTTCCGGTAGTGGCGCAAAGATGATCCGGTAACGCTGTTCGGTTGACGGCGCTTCCCAGTCCAAGCGGAAGCCCTCTTTATGGAACACGTCGTTCCATATCCAAAGGTTGCCGTCGTCGAAGACTTCAGCGTCGTCCGGAGCGCCCGCAATGTGCCGCCTCGTAAGTGGCTTCTCATTTGGATCGAACCACTTCATTCCACCCGGCACAAACTTCGACAGGATCGGCAGCGCGTCGTTCTGTTGCGCGAGATACCACGTCTTCTTTCCGTGCCGCGCTTCGATCCATGCCCGGAGCGTCATCAATGCAACCGCGTCACCGATTCGGTACGGGTTTGGAAATATCAAATGCTCTGCCGATAGATTCGGCTGTTCCCTCTTCGTCATAACCCCTCTTCTGTTGGAAACCTATCCGTAGTATGTTCGCTTTGGCGGCGGCTTTGTCAACAATGACGCCCACTTCTCTGCGAGTTCGTCAGTGCCCGTAAGAGGAAAGGCCACGTAATCACCCGCGCGCCTTCCTCCTCTATTCAGCCACAACCGAAACCCCTTTTCCCGCTCATCGTCAAACAGAATCGCTGTGTACGTTTCCCGCCAATTGCCGCCCCCACTTTCGAGATAACGCTCGGCCCGCTCTGCTGTAGTTTCGAAGATCGTCGCGAGAGATTCGATTGCTTGCGCTTTGTCCGGATCGGCAATCCGTGCGCTTCCAACCGGGCGGCCTGAAAACCAGACCACAAAGACCATAATCGCTAACGCGGTGAGCACGGCGGATAGCAAGGCGAGGCCCGTCTCGCTCATCTCCAAAACTTCCACCACTTGCGGCGATAGAGATTGCAGTTGCCGTCGGAATTGAGCTGGTCGCTATTCGAGACGCGGCGGGAATAGTCAACTTCACCCCAGAACGGATCAAAGCGCGTCGCTTTTTGGAAGCACGTCGGATGATCGCAGTTATAGTAGAAATACCCGCCGACGCAAAAACGACAGTCTTTACACAGTACTTGTTCGCTCATTCCCGCTCCCATCGTAGAAAGCAAAACAATCCAGCCCCGATCATCCACGCGAGTGTAAAAAGATATTGCCACTGCTTGTCGATGTCGCTTACCTGATTCGATGCGCCGTCGGCATTATTAAGAGCCATGAGAACGCAGAAGAATGCGAGGGCGTAGTTCATTTATACCCCTGTGATTTTTCCCATTCCACAACCTCGTTATATCGCTCCATGTCAACAACGGCACCACGTTCCGACCAATCCCAGAACTTCAAGAAATAGGCAAGTCGATACCAGTTCATCGCGTCGTAGTTCACTGACGAATCGGGCGGGTGATTACGAATGGCGTACGCAAAAACCCTGTCGATCCATCGCCCCATATACAAATATCCCACGGTGGCGCGGATCATTATATAAATACCCGTCACAATGCCACCCACCCCAACGTACGCCATCCATATCATCCGCTCACCTCATAAGTTCAATGGGCAATACACGGGCAACGGGGCCGACCTTTTCCACGGCTTGTCGCCACGCTTCCCCGGCTTTCTTGTACAAGACCGGCGAACCCTTCGTCATGCGCCATAAATACAGCGCCTTCTCTTCGAGATACGTTCTCGCAAAAGCGGGGTCATACTCGGTAATGCTTCCGGTGTTATCGATCAAGTCGGCATACTTAATCGTCTGTGCTTCCGGCGATACTTCAGCAAGCCGCGATGCTTCTTTATTCTTGCGCCACTCGCGATTGAGATTCGGGTATCGCTCGGATGTATATTCGTCGGTCAACTCTTCGACCAAGTGTGCTATATCCCAGCTCTCCGCACTTGACCATCCTGCGCCCTGCAATGACTTACTCAGTGTGAGCATGTCGCATTCCGTGTCCTCTAACACGTCGTGACACAATGCCGCCGCAATCATTATCGGATCCCCGTCGTGCTCGGAGACGATCTTTGCCACGGCGTCGCAGTGCGTCCAATACGGGGCGTCGGTATACTTCCGTAGTTGTTGCCCGTGTAATTGCTTGACAACATCAAGCGTCGCGTCGTAGAGCTTTTGGTTCATTCCTCAACTCACCTCAATAATGAAATCGCGTGGTCAACAATTGCGCTCGCTTCGGTTGAAATCCCCGTTGCCTCACAGTAGTCGTAATGCTTGATCCGGCTTTGTGGCGACGGGACGCGCCCTTCTTCTATCGCCTCCGGATCATCCTGCCAAATGGCAAGCGTCGGTGTGTCAAATGCCGCCGCACCGTGCATGAAGAATGAATCGGGACAGATGACGAGTTGCGCACGTTCGAGGAAATACAATAACCCGTACGGCGATAGATGAATTTGCCGCGTTGCGGGATTGTTCATCTCGTAGATAACGCCCTCAATCCGGTTGCCCCCCATCTCGTGAAAGCGCGACACATCCCGGTCGTCACCACAGACCGCGAAAACCATATCCGGGATTGCCGCCCGCAATTGCATCGCTACATCAACCCATAGCATCGGTCGGGGGGTCCGACACTGCTCACTTGCGTTCAACTGCAAGACGATCAACTTCCCCGCTTCGATTAACGACATGATACGCCCGCCCGCTTCTTCGCCCACCGTACGTACCGCCCCACTATGTACAAGCGAGCGTATCGTCTGTCGCTCAATTCCGGCTATATAGAGATAGGGGCATTTGGTTTCAATCGAGATACATAGTTCGTCTTCCAACAGTTCGTATTGCGTCTTCTCGGAGATGCCCCGGAACACGTGCCCAACATTGATCGGCGTTATCCAGTAATCGAAGCCTTCTATCTGCTCTGCCGTGAACCAAAAATTGCGGTTCCGTGGATTGCCGCCGATGTCCCGGTTGTATCCCAGGAGCCGGTGATTCTCTGACGATGTGCGCTCCGGAAAGGCATGTAGATCCATGCGTGGATAGTTCTGCCGCAACTGTGCATAGACTGACGTGTGAATGCATTCATCTCCGAGTAGTCCGTCGTGCATATAGGCGACGCGCTTTCCGTCGAGAGATTCGCCGTTCCAGTAGGGAATCGTTATCGCATCGGAACCCGTATATTCAACGAACAAGCGCCGACCGATTCCGGCTTGCTGAGCATGGAGCGCCACAACTGCACGCTCAGTCACGTAAACCGGTCGGCGCGTTTGTATTCCTGTAAATGCCGGTGCTCCTTCGATGTGCGGAACGCGCTCGATTTCCTTCGTGAACAGTATGGGAACGAGCGGTTGCACTACCTGTCCCCTTTCCTGCTATCGCTGAATCCGCAGAACGTTTCTCTGTCGAGTTCTTCTCCAAACTCCCGCGCCTTCTCACATAGAGCGTCGTTCATCCATGCGTTCATAGCCTTGCCGTATTCTCGTTTCAATAGGCTATCGAGAATCGCAAAGAGAGTCACTGCCCCGACGATCATGATGAGAATCTCGACCCATGATGCAGAGGAGTACGTAGTTGCGCCCACGATATGCATTATACCAATCACGGATAGGCACGCGACTATCCAATAGCGCCAATCAAAAGGCTACTTCCTCTAATTGCTTCGCTTCCATTCGCAAGGCGTACTCCAAGTCTCTATGTGCCGTGTATCCGTGGTGCTCTTGAACCCAACGGAGCATGTCGAGACGGAGCGTTCCGTGCGGTTGCCCAGCCGCTTCGTAGGCTTCGCGAGCTTCAGCGATGATCTTTTGCGATTCGGATTGGGTCACTTTTTAGTCTTCGCTCCGAAGTAGTAGCCGCTTACGGCGCGGTGTTCGGCGATCACACGGCCCTTTCGGTCGCACACCTTGCCGGTGCCGTACGGGTCTCTTTCTAACCCGGCGGCGTTGGCGTAGAAGAATTGCCCGGCATCACAAATGACTGTTATCCCTCCGTCGGGGGCCTTCGCGAATCGCTTCACTTTCTCTTTTCTTGCTCGTCTTGCGCGCCACTTCTGCGCATCCGCTTCATTGGCATCGAACTGCGAATTCATCGCCCTCTTGTCGTTCACGAGGTCTCGCACCTCTTGTTGGGCATAGCGCAAACTTACCTGCGCTTCCTTCAACTCTTTGTACTTCTCCTTGCTTACCCACATATCACGGCTCCCAAATGTTGAAATTGATTCCGACCCCTATTTGAATCCCCGCCCGCACCGTTCCATCGGTTCCCCTCTGCAATCCGACGCCTGCCTGGAACCCCAATCCCCACTTGCGGCTATCGGGAATGCCAATAACCGTATCGTTCGTGATCGTGATTGTTCGCACAGTATCCGGGCCTCTTCGTAATTCGATGTCCGCGAACATCTCCGGATGATGATAGGCAACGTCTACCGTGTCGGCTTCCCGTATCGCCGTGCCGCGCCAGATATACGGCGATGATGGAAGCGCCGTTCTTGTTGTATCGTACACCGTTCCCCCTTGCACGTACTCAACGCGCCAACGGTCCCGGTGCACGATCTTTTCCACAGTGTCAGTCTCCGTCCGTGCCGAAACGAGGTATGGCTTACCCGGCTTTCCCGTAAACGCACCCGGCGTGACGATGCGATTACAGGAGCCGAACGATGAAGCGAGAAGCCACCCGAGGGCGATTGCGACAATGTGGGTGATAGTGAGAATGATTTTACTCATGATTCCTTTGATTGATCGGTCGTTTCCTCGTAACCGTTGCGACTCCCCATAGCATAAAGTACACGGCGGCGATACCGCCAATACCTATACCGAGGCCAGTGAAGAAGCCTTTTGGTTGGCTGGCGATTTCTATGGCAGTTCCAAGCAAGACGAAAAGGGCAATCACAATCGCAAGTGCCGCGCCGATCCATGCCGCTATGGTTTTGAGCGTGTTAATCATTGCGCTCCCCGAGTGTTCTAAATGCCCAGATAATGTAGAAGGTCAAACCAATTACGACAAACCCCATCGCAACGCTGAGCGCGAACTCCGTCAACTTCGGAATCTCTTCCCCTCGAATCAGGTTGTCGATATGCAGGAATCCCCAGCCTGCGAAGATTGCAATCACCAAGCCGATTAAGCCGCCGATCCCGACCCCGATGTATGCAAGTGCTCTTCTCATTGCTTGATATGCGTCGGCGAGTTGCAGGATTCAGAGTGGATGAGGCCGCCCTTGTTATACCCGTCAAGCCAGATATACTCGTGCCCTTTGACATTGAACACGTAAGCATTGCTGTAGGAGTTGAGGCAATGCACTTGAACGGTATCGATTGCCTTGTTATCAGTAAGGCGCTCGGTAAATTCCACCCGACTCTCGCACCCCGCCGCCAACAGCGCAATCACCGCAACGACAATTCCCCAAAGTCTTGTTTTCATTTCTTATATGGATTTCGGTACATGAGTCCGTGGGCATAATCGCCGTTCAATAGCGATGCCAGTAGCGCAACAGGCCCGAGCGCTGCCCAGGACAATGCACAGTGTTGGTCACTTCGGAACTCTTCGATGGTCGTCGCGCCCCAATGGCGCTACTCAAACGCCAACGTCATTCCGTATGCCAGCACTCCGCACGCAATCCAGACGACGCCGATAATAATCGCAGCAATCATCGGCTTATCGCAACACGTTGAGTTCACGCAGCACAAACACAACGAACCAGATCAAACCGGCAAGTGCCATCAAGTACAGTATTCCCCGTAGAATCGGATGCATTTCGACTCCAATAAGCTTGCATTCGCAGATTTCGTTGCAACAAAGATACGACATGAAGAGGGGAAGGTTTTTTCATTATGGGATTTCGCAACGACTATACAGTTACAGTGAGTGTCGGCAAGTGACGATCATTTTCGCGATACGGCATCCTACCGGAAGGGATGAATGGATAGACATTGGGAGCGGCATAGAATCGTTCTTCTGCTTGCTGCAACGCGGTGTCGAGAATCACGTGATACGTCCCCAATGGTGGGTATCGCTCTTCCGCGCTTTTACGTCCACATCGAAGAGCTTGGAGCGAATCTGCGTTCATAGAGATAGCCCACTCTATTTCATGGATCGGCACGCCGTGTTCAAGCGCGACCTCTCCAATGATCCGCCGAACATGTCCGAGATAAAACGACTTGCCGTCAACAAGTTCCACCTCTTTCATAGAAGCCGCCGTCTCGCGCCAGCGGATATTCGGGCAATCCCGATCACAGATTTCAATTGCAGCACGAATGAGCACGCGGAGTTTTTGCTTTGCAGTCATAGCGTGGATGGTTACTGAGTTAACTATCTCAGGGCATTGAGTTAATTGCGTTGCGAGGCATTGAGCGTGACCAATACGGAATTCACGCCCGTTCCGCTTTTCGTGAATGAGTTCACCGGCAACGGGGAAACGCTTCCGTGCGCTTCGACAAGTTCTCGGAAGGCCATGGATTTCTTGTCTGTGCGGAAGGTGAATCCCGGCGACATTATCGAAACCACGCGACCCTTTGGGGCAAGCAGTGAGTATGCACGATTCACGTGCTCGATGTCTTGCTGTCTGCTAAACGGCGGGTTCATGACAATGCAATCAAACTGCGCGGATCCAAAATCATGCGTCAGAAAGTCGGCGCAAACAACATCGCCAAGCTCCCGGCTTTCGAGTTTGGGAATTTTCTTTGCATCAATCTCGATGCACGTAAGCGTCGCGCTGGGAAACTCACTATGCACGACCGCCGCAATCGCGCCGTGTCCGGCGGACGGTTCGAGGACGTTGTAATCGTTGCGGAGTTCGGCAGCGTCCATCAAGTACTGGATAACCACTCGGTCCGTCGGGTCATCTTCGAACACGTGACCTTTTGCGGATCGATTCCATTTACCTCCGAGAATCGTAAGCGCCTTATTGACGACTTCGTATGTCTTGCGTTCAAGTTGACCCTCCATGAAGAAGACGTTATTCTCGATTCGTCCTTCCGTGAGAATCTCTATGATGTCGTCGTTGAGCGTAATTGTATTCCTTGTCATGTACTTGTTGTTGGATTTGGTGCGGTGAGAGTCTGTTTGTTTACTGCGTTTGTGGCTTTGCCGCCGCCATCTCTTGGAGTCGATTATATACCCGGCTACTCTTCCCGCTCGGCAAGTCTTCCAAATACCATTGTTCCAACATTTCCCATTCCGTCGCTATCGCATTCCAAACGTGCCCGTGCTCAGGGTTTGATAATTCTCCTATGTGAGGTCGTAGTTCGGGCGCGGCCTGTAGTAATCGCACGCATCTACCAAAGTCGTCGGGATCGCGCGGGAAGGGATTGCGGTACCCGTAAGAAAGCAGTCCGGGCAGCCCAGCTAACGGCGCAAGAACGTACGCCATGTACCGGGAAGAAATCCCCGTGTCGTCGCTCGCAAGCCACGCCAATAACCCCATACCCTCAGACGCCGCCTTGTGCGGCTCACGTAGTTCATCGATAATCGTATCGGCGGCTCGGATTACAGCGTTCATCTGACGCGAGTTTATCCCCTCATTCCCGCTCTGCCTTGCAAGTTCCTTCAGAATAGCGCCGACCAATTCAACTTGACGATACATCACTCCCCCTCCTTCCACCACGCCAGACCGGCGCGGATGATGGCGTCGCGTGCGGCGGTGGCGGTTGCTGCGTTGGGGAATGGGATAAGACCGAACGCTTTGTATTTCGTCATACCGCCCCGCACCGTTCCGTCTGTCTGGATGTAGTAATACTCCCCTCTCTGCTCCGGCTTCAACCCCTCCCGCTCCCAACTCTCCCGGCTCAGCTGCCCCAGTAGGAGGCGGGCATTTTCGGCGTCGGTGAGTTGGAGTTCGATGAAGTCGTTTTTACTGGCACACAGTCTGGGAGTGCCAAATTCTCGGCGGTCAAGGGTTATGTAGTGACTCGTTCCCCGCACCTCGTTCAGTATCCCCGTCTCACCGGCTTTCGAGACCCCGTCAACGGTGCAACTGGTAACCATCACCACCCGTCGCGGAATCTCCATGGGCGGCGGTTGGGATTGGGGTGTAGCCACGGGACCGGGCCGGACTATCCTGTTTGTCAACTGGAGGCACAGTAGTAAACTATGGCACGACATTTCCGCCGTCTCGTCGTTGTACCCCCGCGCAAATCCTTCGACTTGGATTCGCGCCTTTTCCGGGTCTCCGCCCTCCGCTACTATCCTCTCAATCCATTTCTGTCGTTCTTCCTGTTTCATCAATTCGCCTCTCTGTTTTGACGGTGGAACTCACGAACGAAATCCCTTTGCTCCTGTAGCGGTACCGACGCACTTTGTTTTTCAACGGCGTCAACTAAGATTTCCGCGTGGTCGCGATGGAATCCAGACTTTACGAAGTCTTCTATATAGCTTTGTCTCTCTTCCTTCGTCATCATCGCCTCCGTTCTCGTTAAATGATATATGGTTCTCGAATCCATTCTCTCGGTACAATCACCTCGCCTTCCCCGTGTCTGCGTTTCACTAACACCATTGGAACGCGCCCTTCTTTCCACTCTTTCACGAGTAGCACTTCCGCGCCCCGTGGGATCGGTGCGACATAAACAGAGAGTACGAAAATCTCCAGCGAATCATTGGTAGGTTTCATTTTTCGTCTCTTGTATCCGCTATGTAGCAAAGATCCGAGATTGATATATGGCGACCATATTTCCACGCGATCACCTTTGCGCACATTGCACCTTTGACAAAGGCACTGTAGGTTACACTCGGTCCACGCGCCGCCAAGCGAAAGCGGGATAATGTGGTCAAGTGTTCGATGCTCACCTGACCCGCACTTTGCGCACTTTCCGTCGTCCCGTTTGAATATGTATTTGCGGAGCGCCTTCCTATGCGGCGTGTACTTGGTCGCCATTACTCAATCTCCGTCGCCTTCTTCTTCGCTCTTCTTGCCATGCAACGGGCATCCCGGCTCAATCCAGTACAGCGGCAACCCGTCCGGTGTATAGCTATAACCCCGCCCGCATCCGTTGTCCTTCGTCGGGCACGTGCATCCGCGCTTGACGGCTTCCGGCGATCCGGGTTTTGGAAGTTCTGAGTGAAAGTCGGGCATGATTACCCTTTGTGTGTCAAGTGCCAGGCTCCGCATTCTTCGCAGTAGTATTCCCGTAGGTGATCCGGCGTATGCCGCTTCTCGTGTTTCCATCCATCGCGGCACAAACGCATTCCTTTTAACCGGAAATTCCGCGCTGTTGCAGCGTCTCGCTTGTGTGGATAATTCGCTTTGTGACAACGGTGCGCGTCGGCATCGATAACCGTCCCGCTATCCGGTATCTCAAAAAGGAAGGTCATCGTCGGCGCCTTCGATTTGTGTAGCTACTGAGTACGCCGACTGAGCGGCACTTGGCTCATTCGATTCCTCCTTTCGATACGGCTCTGAAAGTTGGAGATAGTGCGTCTCGAATTTCGTCGACTCCCTCCGCTCGTAGGCAACGAGTTTGATTTCTTTTTGCACTCCGTTCTTTGAATTGTACTCACGTATCCAACCACGTTCTTCCGCCGCCTTAATGGCGTCGCGTAGTTGGTCGATAGTGAGCTTGATTTCAAAGCCTTGTTGGTTTCCTTTGTAGGTGAAAACCTTGCCGCTTCCGCAGAATATCCTGTCGTCATTCATTGCCGTTTTGGTTAGCGTGGAAAATCTTTGTACTTGATCTTTGTGATGATTCTGTCACCGCGTCGTGTGCGCAATTCGGTTTGCGGTCTGGCGACGATCCCCTCCGCAGGAAACGAACCCCACCGAGAATCGAACCCTTACCGCACCACTTCGACCCATTCCTCTAATGTCTGCGTGCCAAGAATTGGAACAACATCAAGACCGAGTTTAAACGCAACATCTTCAACGTCTTCGCGCTGCAACCACCATTCACCTACCCGCACATCAAAGAGGCAGAAGTCTTGATCTTGGCGATAGTTGCCGCCGCCTTTTTGGATCTTCGCACCGTAACCTTCGCCATACAAACAAACTCCGTCGGGAAAACTTTCCGCGAACTTCTCTCGCTGTGGAAGGAATCGTTCGTTGAGTCGCGTGATAAGCGTTGCCGGAATCTGCGCTTCATCCGTCTTGCCGCCGTAGGTGATTGTATTCCCGTCGAACATGACGCGGATATTTGCACCGTCTACCTTCTCCGTCGCAACCCACGGACGATCTTTGAGAAAGCCAAATTCCGGCAGTGAGAAGTCGCCTTCAAGGAACGTCTTGTGGTTATTCGCCGGATCGCGTTTATATACGCTGTGGATTTTGTGGTATTCTTTCATGGTTTTTGTTGTTTATTCATCGTCCAACTATGAGCATTCCCGCGTCTCTCGCGTGCTCTGATGTCCGTTGCGTGATTCCCGTGTATCCCTTGAATTCCTTCGCGTCTACTTTTTTCTTCGTTGGCCTCACTTCGATCACCTCGTATCCCAACCGCTGAAACTCTTCGATGAGCAATGTTGCCTCACGTGCGTTCGCCCCGACGTTCCGGCTAATCTTCTCGCGCTTCCTGCGGTTCTTTTCGTTGTGGTCAAATGTTAACTTATTCAACGATGGTTTCTCGATGTAGATCGTCGTCAACTCCGGAGGGTAATTCTCCGCGATGTCGCGATAGACATTCCAGAATGTCCCGGTTCGAATGACGAGCCACTTCTTCAAAACCCGCGTCTCTCGCACAGCGAATCCTGTATGTACCCCCGCGTCGATCCCGATAATGTAGCGCGGTTGAATGTTGGGGTCGCGGGATGTGGGTTGTTTAATCATTTCTCCTCTTCTGCGTTATCCAGCCGTACACGTGGCCCCTCTGTTGCGTTGGCATATTCCAATTCATCCTCGCTCTGCACCTGCACATCCCCAAACAATCCAAACTCTCGCGCTAAGTACCGATTGTACTTTGCCATTGTTCGCGACCATCGCCGCGATCCCTCGCAACCCTCATGACATACAGCCCACTTCGCGCCCCATTTGCCAAATCTCGCCACGTACTCAGTATTGGGTAGAATGATCCGGACGTCAATGTCCCGACTATCGCCGTATAGCGCACCGCCGACCAAGTACACAGGTTGTCCATAGAGTGCATATTGCATATTTGCCCAACTACAAAGCTGCGACTTGAGCGACTCGATATATTCATTGTCAAGTACAATGCGCTCACCGCCCTCCGCGTTGGTTATTTTAATATTCGCGTATGGCTCTCTGCGAATTGCGCGGAGTTTATAGACCACGTCCCTTAGTCGCTCATCTTGCGACGCATACAGGGCGTGAGTGAGTAGTGTTTCAGCTATGAAGAGGTAACGTCTGTTTGTATTCATTGATTTCGTTCTCGACTATTTCCAGCGTTGTCGGTCTGCTCGTATCGTTGCACCGGTTCCACTTCCCGCTCCGTTCCTTCATAGCCGCGATGATCTCGTTGAGACCTGGTAGCCGACTCGGGATGATGAGGGTATGCGTCACGCTTCGATGCTCCGGAGTTCGTGCGGGGAAAGGATGATGGATCGTTCTTTTGTGGTCGTGGTGGTCATAGTGTTAACGCTGTTTGCGCGAGTCGCTTCAATCCAATATCGATGTACTCCGAATTCAATTCGATCCCGATGGACCGGCGACCCAACTCCGTAGCGACGGCGTTCGTGGTGAGTGCTCCCGCGAACTGATCAAGGACGACATCGCCCGGTCGGCTCCCGGCTAGAATGCAAGGCTTGATTAAGTCTGGCGGAAAAGTGGCGAAATGGCTACCACTAAACGGCTTCGTCACCACCGTCCACACGTCCCGCTTATTGCGTCCGTTTATTCCCTGCTCTTCCTTCGTCATTCCGTCCCATCGTTCATTGAATCCTGCGTGACGTCGGGAGTGCCCGCGTTGTTTGTCGGTGCGTGGCCCGCCGACGGCTTTCATCGTACCGTTTGTTTTCGCCCCGCCGTTCGCTCGGTGTGACCCTTCTTGTAAATCCACATCTTGATTCCATCGCTTGATTGACGACTCTGCGGCCGGTTCCCGGATCGCTTCGTGATCGTAGAAATACCGCTCGTTCTTTGTGAGCAGGAAAATATATTCGTGGCTCCGCGTCGGTCGGTCGGTCACGCTTTCCGGCATGGGGTTTGGTTTGTGCCAGATGATGTCCGAGCGTAGATACCATCCATCCGATTGAAGAGCGAACGCAACGCGCCACGGGATACCGACAAGGTCTTTCTTCTTTAGAGACTTTGTGGTATAATGTGGGTATGTCAAGTTCGAAGAAACCATGTCCGACGTGCGATGGCTTGATGCATCCAACGGCATCTCAGTGTCGCAAATGCAAACCGTCCTATCAAAGAACACCTGAGCATAACCGGTTAATGAGCATCCGCACAATTGGCATCCCGAAAGTTGGCCCGACGGGCGGAAGTCTCCCGGGTGTTGCAGACAAGATTCGTCAGTCGTGGACTCAGGAGAAACGCGAGGCGGCGCGTCTTCGCGGACTAAAGTTTTCCCAGAATCAAGAGTGGCGCCTACGTTGCGGTTCCCCAGGGGCGATGAATCCAATGTGGGAAGATGGTCGCTCGGTAATCCCTTACGCCCGAGGTTGGTCTCGTAAGGTAAAGGCGATGGCTTGGGAACGCGCAAATCATCGGTGCGAAATCTGCCAATCCGATAAGCCCTGCGACACGCATCACAAAGATTTTCGCAAAGACAATCACTCACTTGACAATCTTCAAGTGCTGTGTCGGAAGTGCCACAAACAACTGCACGCCGAGCACCTGAAAAGTAAGAGTCGCCTAAGTTGAGAAATACAGTTCCATCATCTCGGAGCACTCGCCACACCTCCCGGAAAACAGCAACGAGATTCGCGACGTACTCTTCCGGCGTCGGCTCCATCCCGATCTGCCCGTCAACGCCGTAGTCTCGGAGTTGCCAGTACGGCGGCGATGTCACGCACGTTTGCACAGTTCCGCTTTTGAGTTCGCGGAGCGCTTCCAGCGCATCCCCGCAATACAGCGTCACGGCATCGTCGGTGTAGTAGGGTTGGATCACACCCACCGCTCCCGCGCCCTCTGTCGCGCCGATCCAACTTTCACTTTCTTGATTTGCGTATGCCACGTCACCCCGTGTTCCTTCATCCGCCTCGCGAATGTCGCGTAACTCACTCTCGCGAGTTGCGCCGCCTTGTTGATCGATCCCGCTTCGATAAGTAGAACTCGAATTCCCTCCGCTGAATCGATGTCGCGCGCTGACTCCGCTCCTCTTTTGGTATTGCGACCACGGCACAGATGCGTCTGTAGCTTCTCCAACGTAACAGACCTCCGCCGCTGACTCGCTTGATGCCGTCCGCGTTTGGCGGCGCTTGTTGGTGGTTCGAGAGTTATCATCAGAATAGTGCGTTGGTTGTTGGAACTTCTTTTTTCACTTCCCGCCATTCGCCGACGCGCTGCAATAATTGCGCCCGTGCCAACCGGAGATGTTGCGCTATTGCATTGTAGGTGAACTCTGCGCGCGACCCCTTCTCTTTGTCTCGCAATGAATCGCCGATCACCTCGCAATACTCATCGATAAGTTCGCGCGTCTCACTATCCATCCGATCCCAAAACCTATCGAAGAATCGCCGCGCATCCTCATTAGATAGTGACGACTCCGGTTTTATCGTGACGATGCACAATAAAGCCTCCATAGTGAGGTAAATATCGTAGAGCGTCCGATGCATAACGCGAACTTCGTCGTCGCTCATCACCATACCTCGTTGTCGTTGACACCAAAGACCGGGCTTGGTAAATGGAAATCTCCAGGTAGTTCAGCGAAGCGCTGAAACTCCCCTTGCCACCACACGTCCTTGTAAAACTCTTCTCCGCGCCGCACGCGGTGAAAGTCGATACGTGCAATCTCGATAGGGATTTCTCTTGTTGCACCGGGGAATCGGTACATCTTCTGTGCGGGTACGCCATCCCAGAACGCAGAGTCCTTCCGATGTAGGGGTCGGTCAATTAACACAACGCAGTCCGCGTCTTTTTCAATATCCTTCGCCTCCCGCGTGTCGGTTGAAAGGGGGCGCCGATAGTCTCCGCTTCTTTTTTGGATTTCGTCGTTCAACTGACACATCCCGACGATGGTGATTTTTAATTCCATCGCCAGTCGCTTCAACGCCTTCACAATATCCGCGACCTCAGTTTGTCGAGAATGCCCCTTTGGCGTGTCGATGATTTGTATGTAATCCACAATCACTAACCGCGTCCGGTACTGCGCGACGTGCGTTCTGATTCGAGCAACAACGTCCCGTAATTGCCCGCTCGGGATATGTTCCAACCACGCCCCATCCGTCCGTCTGCGAATCAACTCCTTTGTGACCTGTAGCGCCCCAAAGTAGTGTGGGTTAATGGCGTTGTCGCGGACTTGCTCGTAAGGAATCTCCCCTTCCGCTGAAATCATCCGCTCCAGCATATCCTCTTCCAACATCTCCAACTCGATCACTACCGGCTTTAATTCTCCGCGTAATCCATTTGCGCGTACAAGGTCTGTCGCTACTACCGTTTTACCCACTTTTGTATGAGCGCCGACGGCGATAAAATGCCCACCACGGATCAGCCGTCCGATCTTTTTATCAATGCACCATATCCCCCATTCGACATACCAATCACTCTCTACGTCCGTCAACTTTTCACGCTGCCGACTCTCCCATCTGTCAAGGATTGCGCCAATAGTTCCACCATTCCCTTGCTGCCGTTCGATAGCGCGAAGAAGTAATCCCGATACCTCTCGCGCCACTCCTTCGGCGTCGTCGCCTCGTTGCACGTCCGTTGTTGCATTCGCAAGGATCGCCCGCACAAGCCGGGCGCGATACAGTTCTGCGACTCGCTCCACGGCAAACAAGAACGTCTCATGATTTGAGGACACTACGGCGTCGGCGATTGCGGCAACATCGAACTTCGATTGTAGGTGATCGGCGATATTGGTTCTCGTTGGCGGCGCGCCACCTTTAGCGATCTCGACGATAGCGCTGTAGATTTTGCTATAACTCCCTGGTACGTCGCGTTGTCGCCCGGCGAACACCTCCGCTGTCCGTAGGATCGCGTCAGCTTCGAAAACCAAATCCCGGTTCCCCTTTTCCCCGGCACGGATAAGTGTGCCGAGTACCTGTGCTTCGATGTCGTTATTCACAAGCCCGTCGCTCATTGCATTACTCCGGTTTGCACCGCCTTTCGTAATCGGTCGAAGCTGCGGTATCCTTTGTCGCCCAATTTCCGAATCATCTTCGTCACCACGTCGGCCCCCGATTGGTCCACAAGTCGCAGCATCGCCCTTGTGTCGTGCTGCTTTGGGAGTTCGTTTCCATGCGTTTCGATCCACGCTCGGAGCGGTAAGTCGTAGGCGTCTGGTAAGTCGTACACCCTCTTCGCGACAAAGAGCACGGCGTCACTGCTTAGCACCCCCTTCCCCTCCGCGTCGTGCCCTTGTGGGATGAGGCGGTATGCTCCTTGCTCGGTTCGCTCGACTCCAACCGGGAGGTCGTCAGGGAGTCGCGCTTTCGGCTCCGGAGGAATCTCCTCGCGCGCGTCTTCGCTCCCACTCTTTTCTTCTACTTTCTTCTCTTTTACTTTACTTTCTTCTTCTTTGCTATTTTTCGCATTAGTGTCGCATGGCAATCGCATAGTATTGCTATCGCCATCGCATGGCAATGTTATAGTGGTGCTATTTTCTTCTTCTTTTTCAACCTTTTCACCCCACCTCGCGACCGCCCCTCGTTGTCCCGCTTCGGCGCGCTTCTTCTTTTTGTCATCTTTGATTTCCATCCGACGAATTAAGGACTCACTCCAGAAAACCTCGCCGTCGCAAATGAAGAGTTCGAATTTTACAATACAGTCTTCAACGAACTCTTCGGCCTCCTCTTCGGAGCATTGCATTGCCAATGCCAACGCACTTACAATCCATCCGTGGCGTCGGAGTTGGTAGTCTTTTTGGTCACGCAGCATTTCCAATACGATCCAAAACCGACCATACCCCAACACCCCGTACTTACTCAGAAGGGCCATAATCTTGGGGTCGTTCCGCGTGTTCGCGTCGTGCGGGAAGTAGTAAGAGTCTTTTACCTCCTTCATCTACCTTCCCTCCGCGCAAGAAATCCAAAGGTGCGTATCCACGCCATATACCCCTCATCTCGTTGGGTTAAACTTCGACTCGGTATTCTCTCGTCATCGCGCTCGTATCCACTTCCAGCGTCCGGGTAATGCACCGGGAGTCGAATCCCGCCTCGATCATCTCCCGCGCCAATACATACACCTCCTTCTCTCGGATATTCAACTCTCCCCATGCCCAATGTAGAGCACGGACATAAGGGGATCTGCACAGCCGCGCGTAGAATTGAATTGAGATGTGGAGTTCATTAGCGATCTCACGTGGGGTTTTCCCTTGTTGGAGGAGTCGCGCGAGTTTGTAGATAACCGCCTGCCGTCTCCGTCCTTCCGCGTATGCCGCGTGGTAGTGGAGTTGTCGCTTTCGGATCGCAGTGTCCCGTTGGAATTGCTTCTGTGTGGCGACGATAGCATAGCGGGACGTTGGTAGTTCTACACCGCACCAATTCAGCGCCCGCAGTACAGCATCGGCGGAACAGGTATACGCCTTCGCGATAGAGCGGATCGAGCCGTGCTCTTTTACGAGTTCCCGCAAGCGGGGCGCGTTATAAAGGTCTGGGATATAAGTACTCATTCAAGGAAGAGCGTGGAGTGAAAGGGAGCGAAGTTCATCGTCTGTCATTGCCACGAGTGCGGTTTCAGCGGCCTCGTAGGAGTGGAAGTAGATTTCGCTTGGCGTCACGTACTCATATGAACCAAGGTAAACGCCAACTATGAATTTCTTCGAATGAACGCCGTAATAAATACACCACAACTCATCCGCGGTATTCGATCCTAAAAGATTCAATCGATCTGCAATGTATTCAAGCTTCCGCCGGGCGCGTTCCCTTTTCGCCCGCTGCTCACAACGGGCTTTGTTGATGTCGTAATTATACGTGGCGGCATTACTACTACTTATAAAGCCTCGAATGTCTTGATTGGCGAAAACCTTACCATCGACGCTCACAGAGTAATACTCTTCGCCTCTATCGACGCGCTGAATAATAAAGTTTTGAATCTTCTTTTTATACACCGCCTCGCCCTTCTCTGGATCGAACCGGATAAATTCGTGATCGTCGGGGATTGTTACTTGAATCCAGATTTCGTTTGCGCTCATCATTGTGTGTGATTAGTTGGGACCCGCTCTGTGAAGTACATAGCTGCAAAAGAAAGCGCCGGACCGGAAAACCGGCATGTTATTGACTATCCGCGAACCGTGAATTATTCCGGTTTTGGTGCGAGCGATAGGGATCGAACCTATGACCCACGGGGTAAAAGCCCGCTGCTCTACCGACTGAGCTACACTCGCATAATGGATCGGCGAACGGGATACACCCGCACCTCACAACGGGTAGCGAACCCGTCTGATATTGGCAAGTCCTTGATCTGTGTTTGCAACCACCACATTGTTGAATCACCTCCAGTGTTTTCACAAGGACAAGGCTTGCGCTATCGCCGATCCATTGCCCCGGTTTTCAACCGGGGACTTTTCGCGGCCCGAACAACGCAGTCGCGTTACCCGAGTCGCAATTGAAACCAGAGCCGGGAACGATCTGGCGCGCCAGGCACATTGACGCTGCGTTATCACATCCGGTCAATTCATTTGGAGCCACATATCGCCCGCGATACTTTCAACAGTGCCCCGCTCTCTGACGCTATATAAGTGCGCCGCTTTCACTCGGCTTTGCAGGAACTTTGTCACTTGCTCGGATGCTTGATCCTTGAATAAAAGGATTGCCGTTGTATCGTCCCCTGAATTGCCGCACAGAATATAGACGCTGTATTTCATAGTACTCCCGGCGGGAATCGAACTCACATAGCCGCCTTGAAGGGGCGACGTCCTAACCGTTAGACGACGGGAGCGGTGGTCCTTCCTGATCCTCGCTTGTAGCGATCATCTCACCGGTCTCGCTGCTAAATAATTCCCAACCTTGGCAGAAGGGTTCGCCGGTGATCTCTTTCGCCATCGTTCGCAAGCCTTCAAGATCGTTCTGACAAATCTTCGTCGGAAGATAGTCGCTTGCGTGATATATAGCGAGCGTATATTTAAACATGTTATTTCCTGAGTCGTGACGCCCTATTCGTATCCTTCGTCGTCAAAGATCGGCTCATTGATATTCCGCGCCTTTTCTTCGGCTAACTCCTTGCGGAGTTGGACGATAATTACTGTTAACCCTTTCACGGAGATTGGTCGCCAAGGTTCATTTGGCATTGAGCGGCAATGCAGAACGCCGTCGATAAGTAATTCGTCGTAGTACATGGCTTATGGCAATAGCGTTGTAAGGTACATTGCGAACACGATCACAGCCCCAGTGGCGATAGCGATACCAAGGATTGGTTCAAGTTTCGATCTGCGACGGCGGATAGAGTTAATCATCATAGGGACGCCTCGGTGTTTATAACAAGTAGTTGTTCCTCGTTTTCGGTAGCGCGGAGAATCGCCTTGGACTTGGCGCACTCAGCGGAAACGGGATTCACGTTCCGATCCGTGCTCGTGCCCATCCTGCTGAAACTCTTCATCCCTCGAACAGCTTTCCGGCAGTCAACGCAAATGGGGTCGAGTCCGTCCTTTTTACCGGAGTTCTTAAAGAACATCCGGACGTCTCGCTTTCGCCCGCACTGGGAACAAATTTTTATACTCATGATGATCCCATAACGCCGATGATAAATGAGATTGCCGCCCCGATAAAGAGTAGTGCAAGGCAGCCGATTCCGATCTTGTGTTTGTGGATCATGCCGCACACCCTTTCAGGATTGTGATGAACGCGGCCACAGCGAGCAATGGCGACCACCTCTTTAATTCTTCGGCTACCGCCCCATACAAAGCCTTATTCTTTCGCGCACAGCAGTTGAGTTCGCGAAAGATTTCCCGGACGGCAAGCTTGTCGCTGCGGGTTGGCTCGGATGCCAGATCCTCAGAGTTTTGGTAACCGTCGTAGCGCGATGTGTTGGCGTAGGTTGGCATGATGGATCAATCGACGTGTAAAGGAAATTGAGATATAACTACATCGGATTCGATATACGTAGGTGATGGTTTGTTGGTTTTGGGGTCGATCATCATCACCCACGTTGCGGCCAACCCTTCCGGCATAAACAAGCCGTTGGGTTCAGCTTGCGGCATCAACTGGTGAGTCCCTTGCCATACTTCGCGGTAAGCCACAGGGTTTGTGAACTGCACGGAATACGGCAGTCCATATCCCAGGCATCGACCGATGTAGTGTAGCTCACCTGTATATTCACTCTTTAGGTACGCATAGCACATCAAGTTTGATTTGTCCCGCAACTCGTAAATCGCCTTCGCTAATTTCAGTTCCTGAAAATTCACTATCGACGGCATGCCGACTTGTGTGTTTGCTTCTTTCATCATCGCCTCGGTCGCCTTTGCCTGCCGATAATCGGCGGTGTCTTTACGTCCACAACCCGCCGCGACAAGCGCCAGACTGAGCGCCCCGATGAAAGCGATGTGTTTTCCTGTGCTCATTAGTACCCTCGGCATGTTGTAAGAAATGTTGATAATGTTGGTTGTGTTGACAGATTTTCGATGTCGAAATCGGCGAATTGCATTTGTATATACGACTTGATCGCCGCACGATCTTCCTCTGTTGAAGCCGATTGGTATTCTTGGTAATACTTTGCGAGGTCCTGTATTTTCCCCTGGTTGTACGACTTGGTTTCCTCGAACACCTCTCGCCGGGCGTCTTCCTTTTTTTCGCCAATAAAGCGCGTCCATTCAACGCCGACCAATTCCAGACCGGCGGCGAGTGCCGCAAATACGGCCACTCCGAGAACGATTCTGATAGTCACTTTACTCATAGTGAAATTTGATTAGCGGAGATAGTGAATTCGTAGTTAAACCCACCTCCGGAACGCGACGTCAGGTTTAGTTGCCCGCCGCGTCCCGGTGTGGCTCGGAGAAGAGAAAGAGCACCCCTCAAACTCGATCTCTCGCAGGGAATGGGATCGCCTGTTTCTCCGAGATGTTGAAAAGGTCTGGGCTGGAGCGGAATCGAACCGCCGCGACTTCTCGGTACCAAGTCGTCGTTTTGTGAGTGGCAACGCGAATGCCACACAGCCGCTTTGTCGATATAGCGGCCCAACCCATGTTGAAATGAAAAGGTGGCCGGGTATACCGTGCCGGTCAACCGCCGCATAAGGGCTGCCACCTTGCGACTTTCAGTCGACCACCTATTGCGAGCAAGGCAGGAGTCGAACCTGCGACCTCGGGGAGCTACCCCTAGCCCAACCAATGCAAGCCCACCGTTGTATTTGGTAAGAGTCAACGTCCCTTAATCCAACCCAATAAATTGACTATCGCGACGTACTCCGGGCGGGTTCCCGCCGCCCTCTCTTTCAAGCGACACCCCAGCCATTCGACAAAACGAATACATCGCCGCTCCCGTCGCTAATAGTCAAAGATGTTGAAATGAAAAGGTGGTCGGGCCGCTACTCTGGTTCGGGCGGTACCACCCGGCGCGCCATACCTTAGTCCACGTTATACGGGAGGTCCTACTCTTTCGAGCGGTGACCATGTGCGGCTTTCGCGCATTACCGACCACCTATTGAGAGACCGGGAGGGTTTGAACCTCCAACCTTGCGGGCCACATCCGCACGCTCTGCCGATTGAGCTACAGCCTCTTAAGCATCTTCGAAATTCACGGTGTTGAACCACCAATCAATCCCTTGTAACTTGACCGACGAAGAGAAGTTATGCACCTCCATCTCCTCCACTATGTATACCGTATTCAGGCTCAACCGCTCTTTCACTGCGGCTTTGTTGTGATCGTACCCATGTCGAGAACTTTCCTCGGTCACCATTACTTTATCGCCGGGCTTTGCGTAAATATTCATATTCATCCCTTATTGAAATCCTTCCCGACGCGATAGTGAAACGCCGTCTGCGCTGTCTGTGGTGTATACGCAGGGGCAAAAGCTACCGCGCCGTGATAGTGAAAAAGAGGTGGCGGATTGCATTAACGGCAACTCCTGTTATCGCACGTCTCCGACTCAAACGGATTTAGGTTGCAGCTTTCTGGGCCGCTCTGTCCGTGCTCACTGTGTTCTTCCACAGCGCCGCTACCTCTGTTAAAAAGTTCTGACGGTCGGCATCGGCGTAGACATCGGGATTTGCAAGACCTCTTTCGAGGGAATCCACCCGTTGTACCCGCTTGCTGTGTTCGGCCTCACTACGCTACCAGCCGACCGTCAGAGATACACAGCCCGGACTCGAACCGGGGACCTCTCGGTCTGGCGGGTTTTACCCCGCCTCGCCGAGCACTCTACCAATTGAGCTACTGTGCAACCGTTGAGCAGGAAACCGGAATCGCACCGGTGACCACCTTCGAAGTGTGGCGGGGTTGCCTCTCCTCCGTGCGAGAGTTCGGCAAGCCCATCCTCGACCGTTCCTGCAAAGCGCCGGTACTCTCCCGGCTGTCACGGATCGTGCTACCGTCGCAGGTCTGTTGGGTTATCGCAAGCCTTTTCCTGCTCACGCCGAATCCCCGTGTTCCGTAGTTGCATCGGGGCAGAGCTACGCGCGATTACCGGACTATCCGCCACCAGTTCCCCGGCCCGGCGCGGGGTTGTCGATCCTGAATCGAGAGCTACATAAGGGCACAAAGATCATCGAGGTCGCGTTCGGTGAAACACTGCGAAGGTGCGTAGCTGGTGACCCTCGGTTGCGCACCGAGAATCGTTGACTCGATGTATGCCTCAACGTCCCGCGCAAGCATCTGCTTTTTGTGACCGCGCTGGCGATAAGGAATCCGCCCGCTCTTCATGGCCTCCCGCAGCTCTTCCTTGCTCAGGCCCAGGTAATACCATACCTGCTCTTGTGAAATGACTTCATGCGGATGATCTCCAATCGGCGGCGGTATGGAGCGCGGGGATTTCACGACGGAGATCCTCGCCGCTCTTCCGCCGTTGCACAATTCTCGTCAACGGGTGATGGCGCCGCTTCGAGAGTGACGAAATCTTCGAACTTCTTTCCAAGCCACCGGCAGATCGGCGTGATGCTATCAACGTTAATGCCATTCCCCATCACCGCGCGTCGAAGTGCGCTGTACTTCACGCCAATCTCTCTGCTCTTTTCTGTCAGGTCATCACCGAATCTCAGCTTATCTTTAATCGCATTCGAAAATTCCAACCAATTGAATTTCTTGTCACTCATTCGAATCTTTCCTATCTTTGCAAACGTATGTTGAATTGACAGAACGCAAGATAATTCAATATATCTAACAAAACAAGTGCAGTTAAACATATCAAACGTACCGAAAAGTAACGTGAAGAAGCGGCCCATAGACCCGGCGGCAATAGAAGCCGGGATACGGCTCCGGAGAGTCCGCGAGCACCTTGGCCTGACCGGGCAAGAATTAGCCGATGCCACAGGGGTGAGCAAGGCCGCGATTTCTTATGTCGAGAACGGGCGCTATTGGCCTGACGGCAAACTATTGCACTACTTGGCGGAGAAGTACAGTGTGCGGGAAGCGTATGTCCTGCGCGGCGAACTGCCGGTCCTTGGGGATGCTTCGCAGGGGTCCCCTCTTGAAATCGGCGACTCTATCGCCTTTAATGACGAGGCTCTCGACGCCAATGAGTACGCGCGGGTTATTCAGAAAGAGAAAGGAGATTCAGAACGGAATAAGGAGCGCTTAGTACGGAAGCGATAACATTCACAATTGCAAATGTCGGAGAAACCGATGTCACTATTGCCTATTAACCTCCCGTCCCAAGAGTTAGAAATCGGCGATTCAGTAGTGATTGACAGTGAGGCGTTGACCGCGAATGAATACATTCGCCTCATCCGGGAACAGCAGAAGGAGCGGGCGCGAAAGAGAACGCAGAGCCAAGAGGAGTAATCCTTGCGCCACGAGGCCCGCAAAATCCCCATTGTATGCGATAGGATGGTTGCCGACGGCGCGCTAAATTATTAGACTTCGTGTTGTTTTTTGTGGTGGGATGGCGCGAGGCGAGAACGCAAACCCACTTTCACCGGAGTAACTCATGAGCGACGCGAAAAGACTTTCCTCTTTGCTGCCCTTCGACGACGTACCCATCGTCAGCGCGGGCGTACCCACCGAACCCTTAGTCCCTTTGCTGCGCTCCCCATCTCACAGCAAAGAACGGAAGTACCTTATTAAGGTCGTAGACGACTCCCTTGAAAACGTTGGGGTTTATCCGGGCGATTTAGTGACCGTGACGAGTTGGATGTTGCAACTTTGGAGCGACACGGAGTACATCGGCCACCCAGTCATCCTTACCTGCGAGAAGGGATTCGCGTATATGGGATGGTATCAACCGCCGCACCTGGTGAACGCGCGCGGCGCCCTCGTATTGAAAGACGATATGCAAATTGTCGGCTGTATCGAAGCCCTCTATCGACCGCTCACTAAATACTAACCAAATACCCCGCTTGATTCGAATCGGGCGGGGACTTCGCTTTTATGGCACGACCACCGAAACCCGACAAGCTCCGATGGAAGCGCGAAGGCGTCGACGGCTGCGTTGAATGCGTGGATGGTCGCGCCGTGAGTCAGTACGGTTCATCAAAGAAGCATCTTGGTTTCGCGTTCCACAAGGACAATAAGAAGACCTGTCTCGACCTGCATAAGGAACGAGTAACCGGGTTGAAGTTGAAGCGACTCGGCGTCACCACCGACGCGCCGGTGATCGGGGAGCCGCGAACCGTGAAGCATCTCGTTCAGCGCTTTGCCGAGCTACGCCTGTCGGATTCAACGGAGATGCGCCGGCTCTTCCGTGCCGCTGTCCGACACTACCTACTCGGCTGCTCTATTCCGGTGACGGACGTCGAGAAAATGGCGGTTTGGTTGACCGCGCGGGGATCGGCACTTCGACGCCCACGAGGGAAGGCGACGCGCTGCAAAGCGGCCCCGCTCTCGCCGACGACGCTTTCCAATTACCTTTCGCACATCAAACAACTTTTCGGCCTCGCGGTCGATCTTGGATGGATCGCGCGCAACCCCGTCGATCTCATGATCGTTCCACGCAGACCAGAGGAGGCGACGTATGCCGCCGTACCGTGGCCCGTAGCCGAGGCGGCTATCTCTATCATCCGCAAAGAGCAACCCCACGTTGCGCGGGTCCTGGAGTTCGCGTTACTGACCGGGATGCGCATTCACGAGATTCTTGGAATGCGACGGTCGCAAATCCGATCCGATCACATTCTCGTCGTTGGAAAGGGAGCCGCGCGCCGGATCAATGAGTCGGAAGAGGCGCACCGGGAACGGAAGCCGAAACGAATCGTCCCGCTCATGCAAATCGACGGGGGTGAGGAAAACCCGTTCCGGCAATGGCAAGAACGGTTGCAGCGCGTCGTTGCGGAAATCCTTGCTGCACATACCGGCGACCTTGACGACCTCCTTTTCTGGCACGCCTCGAAAAAGAGTGGCACACGCAGGCCGATGCTCAGAAATATCCCGCATAGGGCGTTCCGTGCCGCGCTGTCCGAGATGGGCATCAAGGAAACGTATGTCGTGCATGGACTACGCAAGACCGCCGAGCATTATTTCGAGAACGTGCTCACTTTAGAGCCGCACGACTTCTGTGATATGACCGGGCACAGCTTAAACACCTACCTCCAGCGGTACCGTCAGCAACGCAATCCAAATCAACTTATCGCCGCAATGGAGCGACGTGCCCTGATGCTGGAGCATGCCAATAATCCTACAAAACTCACGCAACCCGTAGCAACCCACCACCGCTTTACAGGGCCACCGAAGCGGTGATTATGCCCCAAATTCGGCGAATTTGAAACTTTTGCGTTTTGCCGGACTGAGGCTATACATCACACCTGATGCCGTTTTCCTACGATATTCTCCGCTTTTCAACGATCCCGTCAATAATCCTACAAAACCCCGTCATTGCCACGCCCCCCGATCACCTCGCCCAATTCCTCCCACACCTCCCGCAATGCCCTTGTCATCGCCGCCGACTGCTCTGGTGAGAGTGCGTCAGCCTTGCCCTCCCGGTGGCGCTTGACCTTGACATTGATTGCGTTGACGGTCAACCCCGCTCGCTTGGCGAGGCGGCCCATTTTGATCTCGGGCGGGAGCCGGGCCAAGTCAGCTACGGTGAGTTGCTTTTCGGTGGTCATGTCGGTATATTGCGGACGCTCCCCGCGCAAGCGGGGACGACTCTTTGTAATTTTGAAGGTTATAAAGTCAAGGGGTCCCGCCGAAACGGGACCCCTTGTTTTGTTCTTAGTCTTCCCAGGTTCAACTCCGAAGTGCAACGCTGGTAGAGGAGGTCAAAGAGCAGCAGTATCGGCCATATAAGTAAGAGGAAGCGTTGCGGCTTCCTCTTGAGGAACTGATGCAGTAGCTTTGTGATGCCTAAACCAACAAAGCGAGGCACGATGGCCTATCAGCATCTGAGTTCGGAGGAAAGATACGGGATCGCTCTGTATCATCAGCAAGGTCTGGGACCGACAGCGATAGCGGTGAAGATCGGACGGAACAAATCGACGATCAGCCGGGAACTGCGGCGCAATGCTCTGTCGAGCAGCGGGGGCTACGACGCGCAGCGCGCCGATCAAGGAGCGCGCAAGCGGCGTCGGGCGGCCTCTTTACAGCCACGCAAGGTGACCGAGTCGATGCGCCGAGAGATATGTCGGCGTCTTGCGATAGATCATACACCAGAGATTATTGCCGGCTGTTGCGCCTGTGAGGGGATGGCGATGGTTTCGACCGAATGGATCTATCAGTTGATCTATCGGGACAAGAAGCGGGGAGGGACGTTGTGGAAGCACCTGCCGCGACGCCACAAACAGCGCAGAAAGCGGTTGAATGGACGTTCTCGGCGTGGGGTGATCCCGAATCGGGTCTCGATTCACGATCGCCCGGCCATTGTCGAAGAGCGTTCACGCATCGGAGACTTCGAGGCCGATACGATCATCGGAAAGCGACGGACCAACGGGGTGGTGACACTGGTGGATCGTACCTCACGCTACGTCCGCCTTCGCCGGATCGATCGAGTGGCCGCCGAAGAGACTGCTGAGGCGATGATTGCGCTGCTGCAGGGACATCCGGTCGAGACCATCACCGCCGACAACGGGAAAGAGTTCGCGCTGCACCAGAGAGTTGCCCACCAACTGAAAGCGACGTTCTACTTCGCCGATCCGTATCGGGCGTCGCAGCGAGGAACCAATGAGCAGACCAACGGTCTGGTGCGACGATATTTTCCGAAGGGAACCGACTTCAGCATCCTCAGCGATGCGGAGATCGAGAGAGTTGAGAATAAGTTGAACAACCGGCCGAGGAAAGTCCTCGGTTGGAAGACTCCTTGGCAAGTATATTCAGGCAAAGCTTCTCCACCCGTTGCACTTCAGACTTGAATGTGGGCTTCGACTTCCAGCGATTCAAATGCCTCGGCGGCATCTGCCACGCTACCGGAAATCCACTCCTCGTCATCCGCTTCGATAGTGCTACCGTCCGAGTAGAGATAGCGAGTGCCGTTGTGCTCGATCCCCTCGAACGAGAAAATCGTTCCTACGTAGGTTTTGCGGCCGGACCACGAAATGTCATCCACGTGCATCGACGGAACTCTTTCGATTTCGCCGTCATCATGTGCGATGATAACGTTGTGATTCATGACGTTCGGGCGTCCAAGCGCCTCAATGATCGCTGCGCGAAGCTGGCCGAGGTTCAAAGTTTCGTTCTTCATGATGCCTCTCTTTGATTTGAAGGTTTTCATCTTTCAGCGGATTCCCGTCTGATTGATGTACAAAGATAAACATCAGGCAGGGAGTATGCAAGTAGAAAGTGACACGTAACAAAGAAATTACAATTGAGGTTCGATTTCTGCGGGGAATCGCATTGTGCTGGCGTCGGCAAAATGCCTGCGTGTTCCGGATGCGCGGACCTACCCCTCCCACCCGTTAGCTCGGAGCATATCCAGCGTTGCGTTATGCGAAGAGAGAGCGCCTCGGAACAGACAGCCCTCGGTTCTGCCGTAATCATCTGGCCACCATTTTGCGCCCGGTTTCCATATCGACACCTCTCCATTGGAATAAGAATACTCCGTAATCCGCCAGCCCCTACATGTCCAGTGATATCCTTCCGCTCTCGTAAACCCAACCCGCTCCGGATCGAACGGGTCAACGTCGGGGTTCCACGTATCGAGCGCTTCGTGACCCGAGGTTGGCATTTGCTCTGCTCTCATTGCCAATACTCCTTAATTCTCGTTTCGATGGCATCCGCGATCTCGTTGCGCAATTCCTCGGCAAGTCCCGCAACTTCGGCGACGATATCGGCCTCTGGGATGATGCCCCGACACGTCGTACAGTAGACGACACGGCCCGCTTTGTTCCCCAAGTCTTTCAATGCGAACTCTTTGCAGGTAGGGCATGGGAGAAAGCTGAACGCGGTCATATTTCTCATGATCCGGGCGTTGGCCAACTCGCGCAATTCAACGAACACGTCCAAACCTGATTCGATGGTGATCGTCCGAATAATATCACCCGCGCGCCTTGGCTTGACCTCCTCTTCTTCGTCGTGCGCTTGCTCGCATTCTTCGGCGTCGGACTCATCGCAGTAGTCCTCACCGCAGACCTCGCATGTATAAGTAACTATAGGCATAACTTCCTCCTTAAAATGGTAAGTCATCGGCACATGTCGGAGCGTGCCCATCTCGCAGGCCGCAGGTTGCGCACGGCTTCGGAAACCAATAGCGGAAGCGGAGCGGCGCGATGAGCCGGGCAAGGCGATCCTTGAATCGGTTGTGCCGGGTATCGCCGACCTGATCGGCGTAGTTGGTATCGTCGGCCCCGCAACGTAGACAGGGCCGCGCTATTTTCCCCGTGTGGTAATAGAAATCCCAATCCGGGTCACACCCGAACCACCAGCAGATGAGCCGTTTACGCATCATCTCACCCTCCAAAGGTTATCGTCATGAACACGTGCATAATTGCCGATGCCAGCAGCTTCGCGCCATGTTTCAGCGCCAACGTGAAATCGTCGGGTTCGTAGTTCCCGGTGCGTTGAACGAGCCGAACGAAGAGTCGGTCAGGCTGTGGCATTAGGCTCCTCGGTTGGTTCGAGGGCAATCTCGGCAATCATCGTCGATTGACCGTACCCTTCGTTGAGGTTCGCGATGATCTTCAACGCCTTGCGCAACCGCTCGATCTCCGCGTCTCACTTTGCTATCGCATTGGTAGAAACCTCCGCCAGTTCCGCTATCGTATTGATAACCTCTTCCGACATCATCCATTCCCCATTATCCGCTTTCTCGTATCGATAGAACCCGTCTCGGTTGGGTCCGTATGTGTATCGCTGTATCATATCTCTTCCCCTGTTTCGATGTAATTGAGAATCGTCTTGCCAAGCCGTTGCGCTTTGTCGAATTCCTCTGGCGTCAGCGATCCGGTCATAAGCTTCACGTATCCCTCCATCGCCGGAGCCGCTGCGAGTTGACGGAGATGGCGGACGGATTCATCGTCGAGGTCGAAGCGCTGCATGTCGTCCGACATAGTTCCGCCGACGTATACCGCTGCAACCTGACGCCCGGTCTCCGGGTTGAGTAGACGCACGAATCCGTCGATCTCGATACTGGTTGGGTCGCGTTGTTCTATCTCGTATCGCTTCATGTTGCTTCCTCCGGTTCTGGAATGGGTTGGTCGGAGAATTCGAACCGCACATCTTCGTCGGCTTCTTTAACAAAACTCTCGATATGGAGCAGCCCCCTTTCTGGTAGATGCACAAATAGGCCACGATGCCATTCAAAGATTCGAATCTCCTCTTCCTCGAGCGCCGCATACTTCGTCGAAGTCCGCAGCTTCCACAATCCCTCCCGATCCGGTAGCTTCGTTGTCCATTTCATGACGGCTCCGATTCTTTGAGTTGCTGTAGTGCTGTTTCTAAGTGGGCTTCGTCTGCCGCCGGATCGAACGGGCCTTCGTCGGACGGTGCGGCAATTTGAACCCAGGTCGGAGCGTGGAATCCTCTGCAATCACATTCGTCTCCACAGGATTCTTTGCACATAAAGCGGTCGACAAGTAGGCATCGAACGACGTACCCACTCTCAGTCATCCCACGTATAGCCTCCGCCGCTGCAAGGTCCTCATCCTCCTCCGCTTTCTCTATCTCACGAAGAAGTAAGTCCATCATGCAATTTTCCAGCCACCCCTCTTCGCCGCCGTTGACGCCGCTCATATCGGACATGAGGGCGTCTATCGACAACCGGCCCTTTGTTATCTCCACGATTTCACCAACGTCGATTTGCACGGGGCGGCGGGTCTCGTAGTGCCCATGTAGATAAACCGTGGCGATAAATTCGCACGTGACTCTATCGGGGATGCCGGGGGTTAAGTAGTCCATCGGCTCGAATCGTTTGACGATCAAATCTTTCATCCTTCTTTCTCCGTTCGTTGTCATCCTTCTTTCTCCTCCGCTCGTTTGCATTCTTCGACGTAGAGTTCGTGTACCTTCGCGATGAACTCGGGCGACAGGGTGCTCCACCTGATTCCTTCAAGCACCCCGCGTTGCTTTTGGTGTTCGATTACAGCGCGGACCGCTGCGACCTCCTCCGGAGAGAACAGGTCGGGATGCTGATTGACTACGTGCCCCATAGCCCAGCCGCCTTTCACCTTGAACAATTCAGCGCCGGAGATAAACTTGGACTTCTTGCCCGTGCTCACATTGACAAGGGTTCGGACATCTGTCACGCCCAGCCCTGGCCGCCTTTCTCGCGTGTCGCGCAAGAACCGATATTCTCCGTCTTCGCAAATCAGCACGTCGTCTTTCGTTAGATCCCAGATGTTCATAACAACCTCTCCGTTTGCTCCACCGGTAGCTCGTTGCCCTTCTGGTCGATTCCGTCTTTTAGCCCAGCACCGCGGGGTGTGTCGTTGTAAGCGCGGATGTGCATTATTGCTTCCATCGGAATTCCCTCGCTGGTTTTGTTGGACGTGCATACTGTCGCCAAATGTCCGGCTGTTCAGTTTTGAGCAACTTCGAATCGACCTTATCATATCCCGCCTTTGCCTTCCACGTTGCCAACGGAATTCCGTCATAGACAACCGCTTCGGCGTCTTCCATGCAGCCCTTGATCTCTTCTTTGATCGCCTCTTCCTCTTCCTTTAGTTGCTTTAATTCCTCGGCTATCTCCTTCCCGCGAAAGATGCGCTCCAGCAGGGCGGGCGCGGCTTCAACCGTCTTGCCTTCGACGTGCCTCGGAAAGAGCGCGCCAGCGTCGCCAATGAAGCCCCCGGTGGGAATCTTCCGTGGGATCACGTGGTCATTCCAGAACGAAAGCGCGACCGCTTGCGCCTCCTGAATAAATTCGTCGTTCGCTTCGAATTCCAACCACTGGAATTTCCATCCATTCGTGAGCCAGGCCAACGCCCCCCATTTCGAACCGGTGACGCCAAGATTCCACTGCAACTGTGCATACCAGTGCATCGGGAATTTCTCGCTATCGTCGGCGTCGAAATTGATCGTCGTGTTCTTGCATTCAAGAATGCCGATGTCCGGCGATTCGGTAAGCGGGAGTCGGTGCAATAGCCGATCCGGCGTCGAAAGGAACGGGCGTCCGTCGGTGATCTGATAGAGTACGCCCCCTTCCGTGACCCCGATTCCCGCTTCCTCTTCGAACCAATCGGCGATTGCGGACTCGAGGACCGTCCCCGCCTTCATGTGTGGGCTTTCTATCGACGCAATCGAATCAGCCGCTTTCTCCATATAGACGTTGACCGCCGATGCATACGGACTCATTCCAAGTATTGCCGCGATGTCGGACCCGCCGACCCCTTGCTTCCGTGCCTTAAGCCATCCCTCCCGATCACCTCCGGAGTGCAAAACTATCGGAGATGCCTTTGTTGTTGCACTACTCATCGCCCGCCTCCTTTAATCCAAGCGGGTCTTGAGGGTCGACGACGTTCGCTTCTTCGTATTCCATCGCCACACCTTCTTCTTCGACCGGATATGTCACGTCGCCAAAGTCCACTCCCTTTTCGATGTCGGTAATCGATTCGTCGATTCGTTCTGCCTTTTGAAATTCTTCGCTCGGAACGTACCGAATCAACTTCTTGACGGCCTTTGCGCACGCCATATCAGGGTAGTCGGTTGCCCACGCCCCAGACGGTGTCGACTCCTGCATGGCGTTCCGCATCCGCAGCGCCTCGATTTCCGCGTGCGTCAGTACGTGGAAGAGGCTGCCCCCTCCTTTTAATCGAACAACCGCGTAGGCATAGAGGAGTTTGCGAGTCTTGAACTGCGGCCTATGCACAAGGGTTTTTTCCAAGCCGTAGCAGAATTCGAAATCGTCGCCCTCAAAGACCGGATGGGCTTCGATGAAAAGGACCCGATCCGAGCGATAGGCCAAAGCCACCCACCCACGATAACCGATCTGTAGTTGCGCCTGACCTTTGTACGGCACGATGTAGACGTGACCGAGTTGGAGTATCGGCCTTAGCCCCAGCAAAGAGCATTGCACTACCGCGCCGAGAATCGATTGCGCCGAACACTCGGCAATCTTCGGATTCCGGGCAACAAGTTCCGTCGCCACCTGGATCATGTGGTCAGGATCGATGCGATTCATGAGGGCTTTTGCCAATGGTTCGCGCATTGCAGCGAACACCTCTTCTATGTTGGTCGACTTCAATCCCTTCATTGTACTGTTCGCCCTCTTGATGTGATCGCGGGCACGAATCGCCAAGGCGTCAGCATTGATATTAGACATTGGTTTTCTCCGTTGTGGTGATAATGAATCGTTTCGCGTCATGTTCAAACATGGGCAGCCTCCCGTTGCGCGTCACGCAGGGCGTCGGCGATGCCGTAGGGACCGGACTCATGTTTCCAGCTTGTGAGAAGGTCGTCGATAACGTCGTCCATCTTCTTCAAGAGCCACAGCCGCACCGCTGCACGACAGACGGGTATATCGTAGCTCTCGTCTCGGCTATGCAGGACGTTCGCGGCGTTATCAATCGCCTCGGGTTCGACGTTCATGTATCCGGTGCGATAGTGCCCCGGAATCGCCGTGAGTAGAATGTTGTCGGTCGTCATGCTACGAACCTCCCAGCAAGTGCCCGTTCTACAAATGACAAGCCGGTCACGATCTCGGATTCCCTTTGCCCCGCTCTCTCGATAAGCCTCGGCATGTCCTTGTATGCCGCCTCCGCCTCGCTTACTCTTCGGTCTGCCTGAGCGACGCGACCCGCGAGCAAGTTCCGGAGCGCAAGCCGCCCCGTGTCCGCGATGTCCTCTATCACCTGAGCGACCGCTGCCGCTTTGTACATCTCCAGGCCGCAGGGTTTGTATAGGAGGTCCGCGACGGCTCGGTATTCGTCCGCGATCTTGCCGAAGAGGACGATGATCCGTTTAAGCGTTGGGGGTGTTTCGTCTACCAATTTTGTCGTTGTCTCGTTCATAGCTATTTTCCTGTGTCGATCTTGAATTGAGTAGTGATATTTGATTTGAGAGCGGGATTGCCTCGGTGCCAGCCGGGGCTTTCTCGTTTATAGGATCGTCGGGCGCGTCTCTTCCGGCTCGTCTCCGTCAACGACCTTGCACTCGCGGAGCACAATCGAATTCGGCCTATCGGAAGCCTTTCCCACTTCGGCGGTAATCACCTGGAAACCCTTCCCGATAAGGTCGTCAACGAGTGTCGTTTGATGCTCTTCGTCCAACAGTTCGAAGTCATCGATGAACCGCACTTTCAGTTCCGGGTTCTGTGCGGCGTGTAGCGTGGCGACGATCACCTCAAGCTCTCCCTTTGAGAAGTACGGCTCGCGGATCGGGCGTTCATCGAGCAAGAGCGCGCCGTCGTCGTCAACGCTCAGACCGTCGAAGCCGAATGCAAAGGACTTGATGTAGTTCAACCGCCCCCCTTGAATCTCTTCCTGTTGCTCCTTGTTCGCCTCCAACTCTTTCGCAAGGGATTCCTTCTCAGTCACTTTCTTTTTCATCGCTTCGTAGCGTTCCGCCTGTCGGTTGGTCTCTTCTGCGTTACCGATTTGTTCGACAAGGGGCGTGGTGTCGATTCGCTCTTTCGGCATCGGCTGTTGTGCGTAGAAGTCTTTCCCTTTCGTAATTCGTCCGCGCAACTCAGAAAGCTGCTGAGACAGTCGCGTTGCCTCGTCCTCCAATTCGACGAGCCTTACTCGTGCCGCCTCCACCTTCCGCGCCGCTTCGTCCTGCTCTCTGTTGAACACGTCCGCCTTGTCCTTCTCTGCGATCAATTCCGCCAACGACACCCGCTCCGCCGGTGTGCAATCTTCGATCTCTCCGAGCGCGCGGAACCCCCTATTCAGGTCGGTGAATTCGTCCTTCTTTGCCGTAAGTCTTGCATCGTATTCACTGACATCAATGCCCAATAACAGAGCCTGCTCCTTCCCGGTGCGTTGCGTGAAATTCTTTGCCGACAGGAACGCCACCGACAGCAACCCGTTCAACCAACCTGCACCGATGTCGTAGCCCTTCGGAGCGGTGAAGGTGATTTGATTACCCGCCTTCGTGAGATGATTGTTGACGACGATTTCCGCGCCACGCGCTTCGTCGACAAGGGTCAGTTCGATGTCGGCGCTTGCCTTCTTCGGTCCGATGAAGCGGAAGCGTTCGCCGATCAATTGCCCATCCTTCGACTTCTCTGCGATCCCTTTCAGCCCGGCCCAAATCGCCGTAAGTCCCACCGTGGTTTTCCCGCTACCATTGACGCCGACAAGTCGGGTGATCTGTCCGTCGAACTCGCATTCAAAGTCTGAGAACTGTGCGAAGTTCCTGAGTTTGAGTTTCTTGATTTTCATGGTCGATCTTGAGTTGAATGTATATTTGATTCAGGAGGAAGGGGTTCCGGTGCCAGCCGTGACCCCTTCTGTGTTATACTGTCATGTCGTTCTTGTTTATCCAGTGCCCGTCCTTCGTTCTCACTTCATCCCATTCGCTGCTATCCGCTGGGTAGCTTTCCCCTGCCTTGTCCACGAATCCCCCGCAGCGAGGGCACGGCATTCTTGCGGCATAGCAGGACGGTACAACTTGTTCGTCACCGCAACGGCGGCACTGATAAACTTCGTCAACTTGGTAATCGGCGGGTCTATGATGGTCACTCATTCTCTTCCTCCATTGTTGTTGAATCGCGGGTAGCGCTGTTCAAAATTGATCTCCATCTTTCCGTCAAAGAGCGTGCCGTGTGCGCGAATCAGATGCTCGCCATCAAAGGGGTGCTCCCGCACGTACTCGATAGATGTGACCGTCATTTTTCTTCCCGTATAATCCATGTTCTCAAGCGTCACGACATCCCCGACAATATGGCCATAGAGTCCTTGGGCAAGTAGGCTTTCGAGTTTATTCCGCTCCTCCATAGCGCCGCGAACGATGTAGCTGCGGCGCGTTCCGCCAATGTGCAAATTCACGTCGTGGAGTTGTTCCTCTATTGCCGCCGCGTTGGCGCGCTCTATGTCTGTCATAATAGTTCTCTTGTTCCTGAGTTGAATGTTGTTTGATTCGGAAGCAGTGCTCGGCGTTCACGCGCCGGGTTTGTTGGTTATGATTTGCGGTCAGCCTCTTCGCGCAGGGCCTGCTCGAGAGTCGAAAGCTCCGACTCGACCATTGAAATACGATGATTCACCCACAGTTTAAAAAGCTCCACGTGGGTAGCGCGCCCCGCGTTAACCTCGCTGCTTGGGGGCAACTTGTACTCAACTAATTTCGACTCCGTCCCCTCTGTACTGTAGCAAGCCCGCAGCGCGACGGATACGTGGCCGCCTCTGGGCAGGTAGTCAAGTACGCCCCTAAGTTTATCGAGTTCATTTTGTGCCCGCGAAATCCCGTCTGTCAAGTTCTTAATGATTTTCAGATCCATCTCTCGTTCTCCCTGTTTGCGTTGTGGTTATGACTGTACCGTAATCGTCTTTGCGTCGTGATCGATAATGAGGGTCATGGGTGACATGGTGCCGGTGCTGTCGAAGGCGGCAATGTCATCGCCCAAGCCGGGGGCTATTTCGTATTCCTTGTACTCGCAATAGTCCTCCGAATTCCACTGCGCCGAAAAGGCATCCACAAACCAAATACCCGGAACTACTTCGCAGAGACCCAGCGCAACCGGACATCCGGTGCAATCGCCCCGCTCTCCTTCGCGGATAATCTCCGCCGTCAACTCGACTGTTTGTGTGTTCATGGTTAATCGTCCTCCAGTCCTTTCATAAGTTCGTCTGCAGCTTCACGGAATTGGTTTGCAAGATCGGCGCGTTCGGCGTCATCGAGCAAACCGAGGTCCATCGTCGTTGAGCCATCCGTTATCTCTGCTCGGTAGTAGTCCGACACGCTCCCTGTCGTTACGATGATTTGTATCATCACTCACTCTCCTTCGTTTCAAGTGCGGCAATGAGGGCGTCGGCGTACATGGTCGCGTCATGGTTGAAATCCGCCGCTGTCGAATAGTCACCGCTTTCTGCGAGCCCAACCGCTACCGCTGTCGCCATATCCCACCGCCGGGCCTCTCGGATCATGTCGTCGATCTCTTCGTCTCCCGACATGGGCACCCTTAGGGGAATCGCGGCATCCCTTCTGTCTCGCTGCCGGATGATGTGTTGCGCAAGCTTTGCTTCGAAGTCACCCCCGCCGTCAAGTAGAATGCTCGGATCGGCTTCGATCGTAGCGGTCATTTCATCGCAGGCTATCTTGCTGTTCACGGCGTCGATGATGAAATCCGCGTGCTGTCTGTTCGCCGTGTCCGTGAAGCCGATGTCGTGCTTCAATGTGAAAACGACTTCGTCAAGCGTCGATCCGTCGGGGCGCATTGGGCCGACGAATATCGTTCTCTCCCCTCCGATCTCGCCCAGGATTTCCTTGCCCCATCGGAGCCGCTTCGGTTCTTGGTCCTTCTCTGTCATGATGGTTCTCCGTTGGTGGTTATGGCGCGCAGCACAATTACTACCCCATTCAATGGATTCAGCCTTGCGGCGATGTCTCGCGCTCCTACCTTTTTAATCCTCAACCAATATTCGAAACGGTCTTCGAACGCCGCCAACGCCTCTTCTTCTGTTTGGCACCCATGCATGACGTTGTCGCCGTAACCGTTCACAGGGTCCCCGGTTTCGGGGTAGAAAATTCCGTAGCTCATCTCTTCCTCCTATAATTGATTTCGATTATCCCGCACCGAATCCGTGGACAGGGCAATTATCGGCACCTGCGACAGGCGCCCTTCCAGTTACCTTGATCCAGCTTATCCCCATACCGGTTAACTCGCAAGTGCAAGGCGGATCGAACCGCACGACCGGCTTTCCATCGTAGTGAACGACATCCAAATATGCCTCGCAGGTACGCCCGGCCTTTGACAGCATCCGCCTCACCCTCTTCTCGTCAAGCGTCTCCTCTGATACCCACAGTTCGCGTCCGGTGTCAAGAGCGATGCATATCCGGCGGTCACCGAATCGAACGATTCGCCCCGGCAGCTTCTTGCGTCCGGGCCTGCAATAGTAGATGTACGATCCTTCTTGCATTTCTCTCTCCGTGTGCGTTACCATCCCTGCTCTTCCTTTATCCACCGACGTATCAAGCGCTGTCCGGCGCGGAATTTCTCATGCAGGGCTTCCAAGTCGGGGCGCATGTAGAACAGCAACGAGGTTCCGCAATTGTAGCTATCGGACGCCGATATAAGCACGTCGTCAATCTTGTGCATCTTCTTAGCGAAACGCTTCCGTTGAAACCTTTTCCATCGTTGCGAAATCGTCATTGCCAACCCCTTGTGATCGATTCCCGATTATCCCGCACCTGAAACGTCTTTCCCACTTTCGCCGCCGTGAACGGGAGCGCGCGCAACCGGTAGTCCGAAGCGTTCGGCGTGACGTACAGCAGACCGGGGATGAGCTTGCAGCACACGTCGACTTTGCTCATCGCTTCGAAGTTCAATTCCTGACGCCATGTCCGTTCGAAGATCCAGCCGCCACCTTTGCGCTTGCCCTTGATGATAAAGCCCGTGCCTGTGATAACCTTCCCGACCTCACTGGGAATTCGGAGCGTGTTCCAATGTAGATAGACACGCTCTTTGCTCTCGTTGACGAAGATCCCCCGGTACGTACCGGGGATCGGTCATCGTGATTGGCGTTGCTTCTGGTTTGCAGGTGGCCATGATGTTAAAAAGGACTTGGCATTAGTGTGTAGTCTTCCGCTTTGTAGTCGTCTTTGATCGAAACGAATCCCGGCACATCAAAGATTCCGCTCTTTGCGAGTTGCCGGGCAGCCTCCAAAGCCTCTTCGGGTGAGCTGTATATAGCGGCTTTGTCCGGATCGTTCGTCGTGCCGCCGACGTGAGCCACGTAGGCCGGATATTTTCTTTTGCGAAACTTGACCGTTGCGAAGTAGCGCCGGGCAATAGCCGCCGCCTCGCTTGCGGTCGCGCCAGGAATAACCGTCCCCGGTATTTGGCTCATGAAATGGTCGCCAATTTCCGCAAGGCCCACAAAGTCGGCATAGACAGCCGACGCGATATACGCTGCATGCTGGAGGCGTTCGCCCGTGTAGCCGGTCGCTTCGTGTATCTGTTCTACGAATTCCTCAAAGCCGCTCATCGTTGCTTTCGGTTGCTGCGATGGTTTGCAGGTGGTCATGATGGTTCGGTTAGATTGAAAAGAGACTGTCAGGTGATTCGAGATAGAATCGCACTTCCGATGCGATGAAATCACACCCTTCATTCGTCTCAGCATACCGAGGGTTTGGCGTAGTGCGCTCGCCTTCGAAGATCGCCCAACTATCGCGTTTCCAGTCAGCGAACCAGCTTCCGTTCTTTACCTCCTCCATCGCCTCTTCCAAGGTCTCGGATTCCAATGCGTGCCCGCTCAACCCGCAATGCTCCCACACGTACTCACCAAGCTCTTTGTTGAACGATACCGCCTTTCCCTCTTCCATCAGTCGCTCCGCTTCTTCGCTATCATAGAGGAACCAAAGTGAGCGTCCGAATTTCATGTCTCTTGTGGGGTCTGATGTGAATCGTAGGAAAAGCATGTCGTTCTCGGTTAAAGTTGGGCCGGTTTCCCGGCCCCTTGTGATCGGTGATTAGATGTCCGAATCAAGATCGGGCGTCGCGTCGCTTATCGTAAACTCTACCACATCTCCGAGGGCAGCCGCGAACGCGAGTAGTTGGCGCTCTCGCACCGGCCCGATCACTGAGGCATATCGGATGTCGACCAAAATCTGAAACGCCCGCGCCGTGTCGCCAAGTGTTGACATCGAGTTGAGATCGTAGCCGGTCTGTTCCGCCGCCAGTACCTCAACATCGAAACGCCTATCCTCAAGCTCTGCGCGAAACTCCGTGGCCAAATCAAACAGTCCCTGTACTGCTTCACCCGTGTGAATTAAGTTGTCGGCCCCGGTCAGAATCCCGTGAGCGATAACAAGGCGCTCGTTGTAGCTGGTGTCTTTCCCCTTGATCGTTATCATCGTGGTTCTCGTTTGGTTGTTGTCCCGATTTGATGGTACAAATATAGGGCTTTATATACGCATATGCAAGATGTTGGGCAAGAAAAGATGTAACACCAAACACATATCTGGCCGTAAATAGTCCTTGACTTGACAAGCATATATTTGTATATTGGCGTTCATGGTGACTATCTTGGTGCCCGATATGGGCAAAACACACAGATGGACCGGTGCCGAAGTGCGGGCACTAAAAGAAGAGTACGGATTGACCTTGCAGCAAATCGCCAACGAGGTAGGGGCGCAAACCTATGTTCCCGTTTGGCGGTGGGTGAACGAGAAGGCAAAGCCTTCCCCGATCTTTAGCAGGGAGTTGGAGAGATTAAAGAAAAGGCTTGAACGAGAAAAGAAGGAAGAGGAATGAGCGCGAGTCGACTTGCCGAACTAACCCGATCCGAGCGGCGGAAGACCAATCGCGACAACGGGAAACGCGGCGTAGAGTTCGCGGAAATCCCGGAAGACGCTTGGCCGGTGCGACCCCCGAACCTCATTCGAGCGTGGGTGAATAATCGATTCATGGCACAGCTATATGCGGAAGACGGAGCGCTCCGGCTCTCGGTCTCTCGCGTCAAGATCAGTGGTGGCGGTCGCTGGGAAGACGGCATCACATGGGATGAGCTACAGGAGGTGAAGCGCGCCGTGGGTTACGGGCAATGTTGCGCCGTTGAAATCTTTCCAGCCGACCGCGATCTCGTGAACGTCGCGAATATCCGGCATCTTTGGTTTCCGAATCAGCCCCTAAAGTTCGGGTGGGTATCATGAGTAATGCTAAGACATCGTATTCCTTTGCACAGCTTGCGGGAACACATCCCCATGCTACGCTGGAGATCGTTGTCGGCGACATCCGGATCACGTTGAATCGCTATGAAGGGGAGTCAGGAAAAGGTGTCCTCATTGGCTGCGGTGAGAAGTACGGGATTCACGGGACAAAGAGCGGGAACGTCGGGAGTCTTGCGCTCGTAAAACGTACAGAGGAGCAGGAATCCGGCAATGCCCAATAACAAGCCCCCTTCTCTCCGACAGGTCCTTCTCGGCGAGGGGTTGAAGGAGTTGCGTAGTGACCACGACGTGACATACGAAGGCTTCGGCCTGTACGCGGAACGGCGCTATTCGGAATACTGGGAGAATCGATCCATCTGGATTGTGGGAAATCGCCACAGAGACAGCGGGAGCTATCCCGGCGGAAAGGAATTCTGGCGAGACGAGACCGACGACCTCCGAGCCTACATCAGGGATCACAAGGAACGATTGACCAAAAAGGAGAATGGGGAATGAGCATCAAGCATCTATACACCAACCACGTCGATACGTTCGTTGCCGCTACCTTGGAAGACGTTCCCGCGCTCTACAAAGAGTACTATGGTGCGACGATGGAAGAGTCGGCGGGAGACGATGAGTTCGAACAGTGGGGACAGATAGACGACTACGAAATGAAGGCGATCTTCTGGGGTGGAATTCCGAAGGGTCTCCGGTTCCTGACGGCATATGAGAAGCCGAGTCACTACGACGGATGCACGCACGAGATAACCGCCACCGCGAGAGAGTGGGCACGGTGGGCACCGCCGGGATTTTTATGTTCGACGGAGGGTTGATATGAGCGCCACGCTGTATACGATTGCGGAACTGGAGTGGAAATCATCCGGGTATCACAGCCTTCGAGCGAAGACGGTTCTGGGTAATTACGAGATACTACCAGCGGAAGACGGCAAGGGTTCCGACGTGATCCCGCCCGGCGGCAAGATCCATAGAGAGCCGACTGTGGGAAAAGCGAAGCAATGGGCACAGAAGGATTTCGAGCGACAATACAAAGCGGGCCTTGTGCGAGAGAATACCTACGACCACTCGCTTACGCCCGAAGAATTAGAGGAAGCGGATTCGCGGGCGGCGGTTCTCGCGACAAAGGAGCTGATCCGCACTGCGATATTCCATGGGCGAACGGGATTACGGATATTTCTTGGCGAGATCGTAGGGGACGGCAAAGACATTGGGGATTGGGAAGTGAAGGTGAGACGCACGCGGGAACCGAAGGAGAAATTGTCATGAGCAAACAACTACTCGAAATTGGCGACGTGGTGTATCGATTGGATGACAACGGGATTCCGTATCTGAGAAGTGCGGTAACCGAGGTTGACGAAAGGTCCGCTCACACAGACGACCCTTTGCTGTGGCTCGAGCGCGAGATATTCAGCGACGGGATTCGCGTTGTCGGCTCGGGGCATTCGCACTTTACCCTCGAAACCCCCGAGTTAAAGTTGACATGGGAGAAGCGGCACCTCGTCAGGGAAATGCGCGCGTTCGATTGGAACTCAATGTCGGCATTCGAATTACAAGGACTCTGGGAAACGCTCACCGGTAAGGAGTGGGAAGGATGAGCGAAGAGCTTTACGGACACATCATCAGCGGCGAGAGTACGACGTTCTTCCGAACACTCTATTCCGGTACGCAGGACGTGAACGGACGCCGTGTCGTTAATGTCTCGATTCAGAACATGACCACGAACGAGATCGTAGCCCGGCACCCTATCGATGTCGGCCCGGTCCCGCCGAAACCTACGATGTGGCAAAGAATCATTCGATGGATACGGAGGAAGTTTTGACCGCCACCATGAACCTTGACGCTCTCTCAGAAGAAGCCCGCTGCGCCGTGCTGACGGAGCGGTTACCGAAGGAGTGCGGGAGAGGGGGCATGCCGTTAACAGAACGAGCCGGCCCCGGCGAATGCTTGACGGCAAAAAGCTCTATCGCGTAGCGTTGGACGTTCCGGGATATGCGTTCGTCGTCGCGGGCGACTCTGAGAGGGACTACGACTCGGCTATGCAAACCGCACTTAAAGATTGGAGGGTCGGATGACTACACGCGAACGCGAACGATTGGAAGAGTTGATAGAAAAGCTGCGGGATTACGGCGCCGATTCCCGCGGAGCGCTATTCCCATTGGAGTACGATTGGCAAGACGGGAAGATTTATGACGCCATCGCCGAAGCCCTCACCGCCCTCCTCTCCGAGATGGGGGACGGGTGGATTGAGACGGCAACGAATCCACCGAGCATCGAATCGCATCCCGACGGGACAAGCCTCTTCGCTTGGCTCTTAGCGAGCGCGGGAACGGACAAGGTTGATGCGAGGTACGTTCGCGCCTATCCCCACATGTACCCACGCTGGCAACCGCTACCGGAGGGGCCGAAGCGATGAGTGAAACGCCACTAACAAAGGAAGAGCAGCGGGCCATTGTGGCGCTGCAACGCCTCGGAGATCGCTGGCCGAAGACGCTAACGATATTCGCTCACGGCGGTGAGTTGACAATTTACAAGATGCCCAGATCGGGCGAACCCGAACATCTGTATGGCAACGAAGTGGGATCTATATCGGGCATTCCCAACGACGGCGGGGACGGTGGGGCCGAACTCGATCACGAGAGGAGATTCAAATGAACGACGAACAGCGAGCACCGTTGCAGCGGTACGATGTGGAGCTGGGGTGGGACGGTAGGGAGTATGCCACTCCCGACGGCCCCTACCTCCGCGTTGCCGATCTGGCAAGCGAAGAGGTTGGGGCGTTGCGGTGGACACGGGTTCGCGGGAACAAGTACGTGCTCGATAGTCAAATCTTCGATGTGGTCGTGGAGTACTACCCCTATGGGTGGGGTTGGACACACGACGGGAACGACATGCGGAGCGATCTTGATACGGCCGAAGCCGCCATGTCCGACGCGGAACAATGGCTCATTCGACAATGCGGCGCGTTCATCCTGAGCGCGATCAAAGGACGCGAAATCATTGAGGGGTAGCGATGAGGCCGATCATTATTACGATAACAATATCTGACCCTGAGACGTTGAAAAGAATCGGGCACCTACACACGGACTTTCTCGCTAAGGATTTTTGTTGCGATCCCGAGTCATTCAAGCTTGCGCGTGGGTATGCGTATCGTGGGGATGGAAATGCCGTGACCGTTGACAATCCGAATTATGACCCAATGAACCCTTTCAAGCAAAGTCCATGACACCACTCAACGAACTCACCTCCGAACAGATTCTCGTCATGCCCGCCGGGCGCGAGATGGATGCCTATATAGCGGAGGCGATGGGCGCTCTATGGTGGAAGTCTACCAACACTGGGAGGCGCGCCCTCTATCCGGGAGCTCCTCCGGATTGGTTCCACGAAGAGGCGGATATGTCAGAGGGATTGTGCTACAAGTGGGATTGTCAAGTTCGACATTGGTCAACTGATATGGCGGTGGCGTGGGAACTACTTGAAACCTTGGCTGCCATTTATGCGAGTATGAATGTTTGGTCTGTCGATAGGGTGTATGCCGCGCCGTGGAACGTGAGCCTTGAGGGTTCGGTGATTCGTGGGAGCGGCCTCGCCGATATAGAATCAGAAGCCGATACGCCTGCCCTCGCGATCTGCCGGGCCTTTCTACTCACGAAGATTCAGGGCAAGGCATGAGCGACTTCTACTACACAAACGGTGAGCCAGTGAACGCAAAGCCCGGAATCACCATGCAGGAAGCGGCGGATCGACGTGGGATTGATCGCGCAATCACCGACATGCGCGAAAAGGATGCCGATAGCCTTAAAGCATCTCTCGATCTTTTTGAGATAGAAGAATGAGGACAATCATCGCCGGGAGTAGGAGTTGCACGGACGAGCAAGAACTAACAACGGCCCTTGCGGATTGCGGCTGGCAGGTCTCGGAGGTGGTGAGCGGCGCGGCTTCCGGCGCGGACGCCCTCGGAGAGGCATGGGCACGACAGAGCGGAATTCCGTGCAAGCAATTCCCGGCTGATTGGAGCAAGTTCGGTAAGTCTGCCGGGCCTCGCCGTAACGTGGAAATGGCCAACTACGCCGACGCTCTCATTGCTCTCTGGGATGGATCGAGCAAGGGGACAAAGCACATGATCGACACGGCCCAAAGAGAAAGATTGCGGATGCACGTGCATATAATCGGCGTCAAGAATGGCGAATAGCGAGGTCGCCGACATCCCCCGCCACTGCGGGCAGTGCAACGCGCCACGGGAAGGCGGTACGTGTTGGAAGTGTGGAGCCGAAACGTTCGTTCCTCATCCGATATGGAAAGAGCCAAAGCTTCCACCCGTTGACCGGATTCGTGAGCTTGCGCGGGAAGTCGGATACGCCATCGGCGAGCATGGTTCGAAAGAGCGCGACCTTGATTTGATTGCGGCTCCGTGGACAGAGAACGCGACCGACAGCGGGGAATTGATTCGGCACATTGCGGACGGATTGGGAGCGCGGGTTATCCACGTCGAAACAAAGCCCTTCGGACGCACTGCGGCAACGATTCAAATGGACGGCTGGTATAAGGGCATTGACGTATCGGTATGTCCGAGGCAAATGCAGGATCAATAAAGATGAAATACATTCCCCTCAATCACGGGAAATATGCAATCGTTGGCGATGAGGACTATGAAGAGTTGGCGCTGTTTAAGTGGCGCGCGACGTTCATAACGGGGAACTGGTACGCTTGCTTCCATGACCCGGAGGAAGGTTCTATTTACATGAGCCGATACATCGCCGGTTTCCCTGACGGCATGGTCTATCACGTAAACCGCGACAGCCTCGACAACCGGAAATCGAACTTTGTGATTCATTACGCCAAAGCACAAAAGGAAAAGTCATGACACCGGAAGGGCAGGAGATAAGCAAGGCCAGTATCCTTATCATTGGCGACGTGCACGGCAAAGTCGAAGAGTACTCACATCTCATTGAAGGACGCGAAGAGTCGATTCAGCTTGGAGATTTTGGATTCAAGAAAGAACACGACTGGTTCATCGCTAACGTGGCGGGCAGGGGCCTCCATCGTATCCTCTTTGGTAATCATGACTACATCCCCAATCTCTTTGAGGACTACTCACTCGGCAACTACTCGTGCCTGCTTAGCGGACAGGTGTTCGCTATTCGCGGCGCCGATTCTATCGATAAGCGAAGTCGAATAGTTGGGCGCGATTGGTGGCCGGAAGAGGAGATCGACTTGCGGATTTGGGATGCAATCATCGGAAGCTATCGCCATTGGAGGCCCCGCGTCGTTCTCTCGCATGACTGTCCGCAATCGGTGCGGGAACAGTTATTTGGGATCGTTCAATCGTCCCGAACATCGCAGGGCTTGCAGGCGTGCCTCGATATTCACCGCCCGGAGCTATGGGTGTTCGGGCACCATCATCGCTCTCTATCGGAAACTATAGACGGGACGACCTTTCGATGCTTGGCGGAATTAGAAACAATGGAGATTGAGCTATGACACCGAAAGAAGCAACAAGGTCGCAAGAGAGGACGCGACGCGGACGGAAGGGGGCAGCGCAAATGAGGCAACAGAGATGAATCAACAGATAGAGGAATTCGTTCTTGGCCTCATGGATCTACCGAACATCGGACTGGTCGAAGTAGAAGGACACGATTTCCCCGTGACGATAAACGCCACCTTCGCGAATCGCTCCGGCGCGTGGTCGTATACCCTCGATGGCCCGGAAGATTACTCCAAGGCGCGGGCCTACTTCGAAGGCGTCAACAGAGCAATTCAAGCACAACAGAACTAAAGAGAATGACGGGAAAGACAAAGCAAGAACGACTCATCGACGCCAACAAACTTATCGAAGTCATCGCTTCGTGCGGGCGCAGGTTCTTCCGGCATGGCGACCGGGTTGGGGAGTTGGAGCTGTCGGTAAGTGGAAGGATCTTCTACGTGGACGCCTATGCCGGGAAACGCATTTACACGCACTATCGGTACAGGTGGCGCGGCTTTTCCGAAGGTGGAACCCTGCGGTTCCTCATCATCGCTCTGCGTGACTACGTGACGAAAGGGGCACCCGTTAACCCCTCTACATTCGGCCCGTGGCCGTCGTGGAACTGCGGCGGCGATCTATGGGGTTACGGGGCGGATACGTGCCAAGTGCGGGAAGCGGCGCGAGAGTTGGGGATTATCTGAGCGGCTCCGTAAATTCCAGGAACGGCAGTGCGGTTTTCGGGGTATCCCGCGCTGTCGCAAAAACCCCCGAGGCTTTCACGGGAAGCCGCGACCTTCTGTAGGTCCGGGGGTTGTTATTTACCGGGCGGGTAGAAGGCTCGCCACTCCCCAGAGACGAGCCTTCCCATGAACGCGGAGAGTGCTCATGTTCCACCCGGTAATTCACTTCTTCTTTTTGCCTGTCGCGACCACTCTGAAAGCGTCTTCGAATTCAATTCCATAGATCGCCGCAACGATCCGTCTGAGCGGTGCATCGTATGTCTGTGCTTCCGGATCGGCGTTGCAGACCTTCGACACCGTTGACTGAGAGACGCCACTTCCACCGGCTGCGTGCGTTGCTTCACTGACTGCGTAGGTGCTCCCCATCTCTTCGACGGCACGTTCAACGAGCGCAATCATTTCGGCGCGGGAAAGGACTTGTCCGGGACGGGGTTTTCTCATTCGCAGTCACAATGTTCGGTCGGACATTCGCCGGGCCTTGCTGTGTCGCCGAGGCCCATAGGGGCGCGTGGCGCTATTTCTACCGTTGCTGCAAACCGCGAACTTTTGTGCGGGAATCCACTTTCTTCTTGTGCGAGATCAAGGGCCACCTCCTTCGCGCTATCTTCATCATCTTCGTAGACGTTGAAAGTCCATTCACTGACATGTCTTACATTGATCTTAAACATCGCCATTCGCCCGATCCCTATTTATGGTTTCTGATTGACTTCCTCCGGCAACCGCAATTCATATTTCTCCAACAGCCAAGCAATCCCTTTTAGCAAGCACATTCCGGTATCTCGCGCATCGTCCGCTTTGAGTTTCGATGATGGAATCCGGATCGTCTCACCGTTGAATTCCGCAACGAAGCACCATTCGGTTTCGTGTCCTTCGTGGTCGGCGTAGTCATCCGTCCCCACCTTTGCAAAGACCCGGCAATCCGTGCAATAAACCTCCTCGTAACCGTAGTTAGCCTTGAAGTGCTTCGCGATGAGGCCTGCGTAGTCACTGGCGGTGTAGATGTTGGCTTTGCTCATAAAACATACTCCTTGTCGCCAAGGTCCGTTAACCCACGGCGACCAATATCGTTCAGAAGAAAAAGGACATCTCGGTATGTGCCGTCGGGAAGCTCCCTCTCCGCTTCTATGTATCCCCACCGCTTATTGACCAAGGACGCGACAAGGTGGCTTGTGGGATTCATGACGCCGCCCTCACTATAGCTTTTAAGGATTTCATTGCCCGTCATAGTTCTCCTCAATATAATCCGGTAATGATTTTGTCTTCACGCGCTTTCCGAAAATGATCACCAAGAGCAGCATTCCTCCGATAAGGATCGCGCCTTCGATGGGAATCGCCGTAAATGCCTGCATGAGAACGTCTTGGCTTGCCTCTTGGTTCATAGGGAGACCTCTTTGATTTCAACGCACGGCACCATGTCGCACGGCTCGAGCCAGTGGAACAGGCGCGTCCTGGCATCGTAGAAATTGAAATGCGTCTCGCCGCGATATTCTTGCGTGCCGCAGTACTGCAACGGGTTATCACTTATTCGCATTTCTTTGTCCAATCGAATTCGATAAAAATTGCCCTTGCGAAGCGCCCTCGCATTGGGCGCAAGCTCTCTTCCTGCTAACGTGAGCGCGGCCTCGATCCGCCTTACGATCTCAGGTGTCGGGCCGTCGTTCTTCCCCGCATCGGGCCAGACTTCGAAAAGAAACTTGTCGATGAAATTGGCGACATCTGCTAACGCCGCAACGGTTCCGCAGATGATCGCGTCCTTCCCGGCGATCTCCGCTATAGCGTCCTCATGTAGAACGTACTTGCCGCCAATGGGCATTTCGTACATCCCGTCTTCGGCTTCCCGATAGTGCTTACCCGCTGAATTGAATCGCCTCATTCCGCCCCTCCTTCTCGCGCAAGGGCATTCAATAGCCCGCGATAGGCAGACCGGTAGCCATCCGTCGCAACAGCGGGACCGCCCGGGCCGTTCGGGAAGTCCTCTGTAACGAATTTGAGAATGTCCTTGACGGACTCGCGAAGAGCGCGGATGGTGCGATCCTTCTCTGCGATCATCGCGGCGTGGTCGACGTAGCGAACCCAATCTTCTTCCGTTACCGGGTCGTCGGCCTTCCGTTCGTAGGTAACCGGGACCCCTTCGCGGGAATTGAACCCGATGATTTCGTATCGCTGCATCATCCTTCCCCCTTTGTGTACTCAGGAAATAGTTCGTAGATCTCCAATGCGCCCCGTAGCGCCATCTTGTACTCACCGTTCGCGGCAACCACATTCCCCGTCTGTGCTCGCCGCTGCGATTGCGACTGCATCGACGTTGACGCCTCCACCGCTCGGAGGTGGCTCCGAGTCAGCCTCTCCGTGTCCGCACCGGCCCCGTAAAGTCGTCTCTCTAACTCGGTGCGCGTGGAATCGCGCGCCAGGTTCTTCGACCAATCGGAATACCACGTAGTATATTCGACGTCTTCCCTACTGTATTGACGCTCGTACGACATCACCCTTCCTCCGGTTCTTCTGTTTGCTCTTTCTTCTCTTCTCCGTCCGGTCCTGTCAGCTCCACGTAGAGTTCGTGTATCCATCGCACGACATCCGGATCGGCAACCCGCCAATCAACATTGCGGAGGTCTGCAACTCTCTCTCTGTGTTCGAATCCCGCAATGATTTCCGCCTCCCTCTCCGGAGTTGGCAGGTAGTAGGCGGCGCCGAATTTTATCTTCGGTATCTCCCTCACGTATTCGCCACGCTGTATCTCTCTCTGAAAGGTCTTCTCATATCCCGTTGAATTATATTGCGCCGTTGCCCGCGTTACCGTCACGCGGGAGACGGTATACGGCCCGCTCCACTGCCCGTACTGCGTGGAATATATTCGGTCCCCAACTTCAAGCAATGTCTTCTCGCTCATGTTATTCCTCTGCTAAGATTCGTCGTTGCAACTCCGCGTAGTCTGGCGGAAGGCCTGCGTTTCGTTCGCAATGTTGCTGATAATTGAATTGGGAAAAGCTCGCCGACCGCGCCGAAGAGGATCCGTCCTTACGCAAGACTTGCCCTTCGACGTGCCAGCGCAAGCCCTTCGCTGTCACGGCTCCACTAATGAAGCCAACCCGTATCATCTTGCCGCGATATTCATATCCGCACGCCTCTACGATGTCGCCGACCCTGAAAGGGCAGTGCTCCGTAGCCCATTCCCTTAGCAGTTGCCTTTGTTCAGCGTACAACGAGTTTGTTTGCGCATCTATCTCAACGATCCTTTCTTCTCGCGTCATAGCGCCTCCTCTGTCTCGTTGAATCTCTCATTCCATTTCTTGTACGTTCTGTCCTCTTTGTACATCCGCTCCGTATAGAGCGGCTCTTCCGGGTGCTCCATTGCGGCGGCGATTGACACTGCGTTGCTGGTAATTGTCCAAAAACCCCGCCCGCTCCCAACGCTACAATTCATGATCTCGGCAACGCGATTCCAACTTGTCGTCGCGACAATGACCTCAACAACCTTGCCCCGGAAAACCTCGGAGCCACCTCTGTAGACTTTGAGCTTGCTCATCGCACCCTCTCTTTGAGCGCTTCCGCAATCGCGTCGTCGATTCCCATGTACTCGGTTACTCGATTGATAAACTTCTCGCCAACCTCTGAGTGGTTTCTTTCCAACCACAGAGCAAGGGGCGTCGTTCCGTAGGTCGCCGCTTCTTCGGCGTACTCTTCGATGTCTTCTTCATACTCTTCCGCAAGTTCGCGGAAGATGCATTTTACGTTGTAGTCGAACAGGTCTTCTCTTGTTAGCGGCGTAGGCATTCTATTCTCCGCTGTGGTTAAGTTTGATTCAATTCCCGTCGGATCGATTCGACTACGGTCGCAAGAAAGTTCGGGATATACTTTTCAATCATGCCCTCTGCGGGGATCCGCGCTTCAAACTCTCGCGACTTTGTATTGAACCAAACGTTCGCGGTGAGCAGTTCGGCCCATAGCCCCCGCGCTTCCGTCTCCGAGATGCTCGCGCCGCCGACCATCGCTCCCGTCACGTGCGGTATGCCCTCTTTAAAATCCCACCGAACGCCAGCCCGATCAATCGGTCTAATGACAAAAATGCGATTCACATCCGGCCTGTCAACGCCGACGGCGCGGAGCTTCTCGATTTCCTCTGTAGTGAATTGCTTGCTCATCAATTCCCCCGCCAAACAATCGGCTCCGCGCTGTCGTGCGGAATCCTTCCTATCGCGACGCCGTTGAAGTCGTTGTCGGAAATCGGGATCGTTTCCGACTTCCAAAAGTTAGACGAGAATGGAGCATGTTCACGAATCGGCATCGTAAGGGCGTAGCCGCAGCCGGCGACGAATACTACCGGTCGAAGGGCGCCGCCGGATCCCGAATGATGCGCCGCGACATCATCGTTGCCGCCGATCTTTTGCAGCGTCAACAACAAGAGCCAAAGAACAGAGGGATTGAACGCGGCGTCGCCGACTCGAATAAGGGACCGCCCGTTAAGGCCGTTTCCCGGCTTCTTATTTTCCAACATCACCCGCCGCGCCACATCTTTCCATTCTCGCAACTTGCCGACGTGCCGAATGCTCCAACTGCGCGGGACAACCGTTTGCCAATCCGGGAAGACGCTCCGCTCGCAACGCCAGTTGTCGTCGGGTTTGACGATGACCGTCCCTTTCTCTTTGCCTTCGTGCCCGATTGAAGCGAGGTCGATAACTGTCAGCCCAAATCCGTTCGTCGCGATTGCTCTTCCGGAGCCGTCGTAGTGTATGCCGCCGATGCCGTTGCCAGCGACGCGGGTAAGTTCTTTTTCGAGGTTCATTGTTTCGCTTGTTGAATACTTCCACCGACAAGAAACCATCCGGTCGCCGGTGCGCACGTGCCGACGTTCAATTTCTCTTGTACTCTTTCGATGTGCGCGCCGATAGTCACGTTGTCCGCGAATCTCACGAGTACGCTTTCCCATCTCTTTGCGGTCTTCATTGTGCGGCATGAAATCGTTATCGAGAGTCCGTGCTTTTCGTTGCCGATAACGCTGATTTCTTTGTACGCTATGTGCAAGCTTTTCAGCTTCGCGGCGAATCGTTGGGCGTAGGTGGTCATGGTAGATAACCCTCGATAGCGGCATCGACGATGGCCTTTGTTTCGGCGTTATCGGAATAGTCAGAGATTAAGTCTTCCGGGCCGTTGCCGAATACCACGAATACCCAACCAACCCCCGATCCCCTTCTGGTTCTACCGAATATTACCCGACACTCATCGACGTCGAAGATAATCTTCAGCGCCTCTTTCGACGTACTGCACGGGATGCTTTCTTCCCCATCCCAAATCGTTAGGACGTAGCCCCGTTTCGTAATCTGCCTTAGAAGGCCCTCGGCGATCTTCTTTTCAGCGGCTCTCAGGATCGAATCATTCGTGATGATGTTCATTGCCGTTCTCGTTTACTTTTTAAATGAGCCGCCCAACTACGCCGCCTTCCCCGCTGCCCTATCTCGAAGACCTTTCAACATTTCCAGTTCACCCGTATACTCAATCTCCATGTCAACGAGCACGCCGTATTCTTCGGCGTCGTCCGCCCCGTAATCTTCTCCCTTGTCCCACGCACCGCGCATATCGTTCATAAGTCGCCGGGTAGCGTCAAGCTTTCCCTGTGCCTGGCGTATTGCTGTATCGTATTCTGTTGCTGTCATGGTCGAATAGCTCTCGATTTAAGTTCATCCCGGATCGTCTTCAAGTTATCCCATTGCGTCAAGAGGGCATCGGCATTGCACTCAAACTCCAGTCTCTTCGCGTCCGGTTCCGCTTCATGTTGCGGTTCGGTCAGCCGGATATATCGTTGCTGACAGTCAATGATGAATTCCAGGGTCCGCATATCCTTTGTTGCGCTCGACAGCGCGCCTTTGAGCGTGCCGGAATTTGCGATGTATTCTTGTGCTGTCATTGTGGGGTCGGTTGCGGTGGCCATGATCGTTGTGTAGACGAAGCTATTAACGGTGATAAATAACCCTACCCTTTTCCATTTCGTAGCGTATCGCGAAAGAAGATTCCCATTTGTCTCGATAACGGAATTCGTCAACCTCGCATTCCGCAATCCAATTCGCCCGGCTCCTCTCACTTGGAAAACAATGAACCTCGACAAACCGACCGCCATTCGCCGACCAAGACCTTACGGCGTAGCCACCCGTTGTGATCGTGGAAATGTTTGCTTCGGTCATCGTCGTTCTCGTTTGCTGTGATTGATTTGAATTAGTCTACGTTCGACATGAATTCGATTTCAACGATCCGTAATTCCTCAATAAGCTCCGGGGTAACTATATAGCACTTTACACCAGATTCCAAACCCCTGAATTTCCCGTGAGATTCGGGGTTCTTTGAAAATCTATCGGCTCATCACGCGCCATAAATGACCACATGCGAGGCGACGGCGCAAAGTAGGAAGTTCTGGAAACTTCTCTATCTTACCGACGCTAAAAATCACATGCGGTGAACCGCTCCGTTATAGCGGTTTTCTCTTTGTACGACAAAAACATGTCGGGTCACCCTGAGTCCGTAAGGCCGGGGGAGGTTCCATGTGAGCCTTAGCATGGCCCGACGCTTTTACCTCTGCTAAAATCACATGGGCACATCAAACACCGACCGACCGAAAGAACCGGATCGACGGTTCCTACCAGACGACTTCTTCACTGTGATCGAACGAACAAGGGGACGGCTCCAAGCTCTGGACTACGCCGTACACGGCTTAGCGGCATTGACCGGACCGCAAGCGGCGTGTCTGTCGTGGGTGATCGCGGACGTGTTGCAGGATTTGAAAGGGATTGGGAGTTCCTGACCGATAAGAATGGAGGATTGGCAAGGCGGGTCGCGAAGGCCCGCCTTTTATTTTTCAACCCATGCCCCAACGGGCCTTGTGCCTACAAATGAATTCCCAGCTTGCGAGGCAACCAAGCGGCACCTCGGTCGTGGCGTTACAAATCAACACCACTGCGTGTCCCCTGCCGCTTTACAAGACCCAATACAAAAGGCTATCTTTGTATAGGATTAACCAACGACACCATCATGCACGACAACAAGACCATCATTTCCCAATTGGAATCCGACCGGACTGCCTTGGTTGAGCATATCGGCAAATCGCAAAGGTCTCTCCGTGCGATAGAAGCAGCGCTTGCTTTTTATCATTCAGGAGGAATGGAAGGGATTAAAGGCGTCTCATCGGTTCCAGTTGAGGAGTCTGCGCCACCACCGCCGCCACCTCCTCCTCAAAATGGTTCTACTCAAACCGAAGAGGGTCAGCGACCCGGTCCCGGATGGCAAATAGTCGAGAAGCAATCAGAGATCGACGGCGCGCAGGCAAAGCTGCTCATTATGCGATACATTCATGGAGTCAGCCGTTTTGTCGGCAAAGCGGACGTGCAAAATTTCTTGAGGTCTGCAGAGTACGAAGGCCATACAAGTACGATCACTCACCACCTCAAGCAACTGTGCGACGCAGGCAAATTGTATCGGATTCAATACGGGTCGGGTTTTCAATATGTCTTTTACGGACTCCCACAATGGGTGACAGAGGGTCCGCAGGGGCCGACGTTTACCAGTGAACGATATGCCCCAGAGGCCGATCGGCGCGGGACCGTGAGTAGGGCTGCTATGATCTGGGGGAAGGAGGAAGAGCGGAGGTCTGTTAAACTGTTCTAAAAAAAGAAGCCCGGACTAACTTTGGCGAGCGTCCGGACTTCTAAATGGGCTTTCTTGCGAGAAATTCAACGTTTTACGTTGACCATGGCCCCGTTTCAGTTGTAAATATACGGAATTGTGGTTGCGAAAGCAAGCGAGAAATGGCTTTGGCAAGGAGGCGTGAAATGACACACAGATTAGCGGTAGGCTCGGCACCGTTTGGCGTCGGTACCGAGCCTTGAATGATTCCAGGTAAATCGCCGCCTTCAATCGAAGGCACGGAGACGTTCCAACGTGAATCGACCGGGCGGGGAAGTTTGACCACAGACCCGTCCGGATTATTACCCTAAATCGCTCCCGCCAAGTGCGGCTTTGGCGTAGTGTTAGCCGCTTCTGACAGTTTTTACAGGAGGCTACGACTATGAGTCGTTCCAACTTTCGAACACGCCGCGTAGTCGTACGCACGGTCCGAGTGACTGTGATTCGTACGATCCGCATCCGCGTGCGCTAATCGCAGGTGATGCCGCAAGGCATCCGGAGTAGGCAGGTTATCCCGAAGGTATGCCGTTCGCCCTATACGGACGGCGTACCGGCTTTTTATTGAGACGCGAACAACTTCGGAATTTATTCGGTATCTCACCACGCCGAAACGGTTTCAGTGTGCGCTCGTTTATCCGATCACTACGACCCTTTCGGCGGCTTGTATTCCAACGCCGTCTTTAGCTTCTTATTGAAATCCGATAACTTCTCTTCCTCGTAAATCGGCTCCTTCGTGTGGCCTTGTTCGTCGAAGTCGAAGGGGGTATGTACTTCCGCGTGCTCTCGGCTTTTTAATTTCTCGAACTGATCCCACATCTCTTCCATATCATCCGAGACCTTGAAGAGCGTAAGAACTTCTCTAATCTGCGAAGCCAGCAATAACCACCCCTCACTTTCTTCCGGCTCCTCTCGATTGAGTTCTCGCAGAACTTCCGACGGTAGCTGCTCATAAACAAGCGCGTCCGTCCATTTAGCGACGGTAAACGGATGCTCTTGAATGCCGGACTCCGACAGTTCCCAGCCATTGAGGCGGAACAGTTCGGAATAGAAGTCGTCCGGGAATTGCTCTTGCCATAATTGCAGCGACTCCGGGATATACTCCCGAAGAATCGCCCGCAATAACTTTCGCTCTTTTTTGTTCATCGTCGTATCGAATTTCAGATTGCAGCCTCTTCCTTCGCGATCAAGGCACGGTATGTAAGGCGATGCCCCATCAAGGAAAGCATCTGGTTCACGCGGTCGCCTTCGCGTTCGTCCCGGCGATTGTAGCGGAATACGAATTCATCGACGTACTTCTGCAAGTGCTTCTCCGAGGTAAAGTGATAGATGCCGATGATTCCACGTTTGAGCAGGCTCCAAAAGCCCTCGATGGTGTTCGTGTGGATCCGACCGTTCACGTACTTGCCCTCGCTGTGCTTGATAACTTGATGATCGTACACTTTATTGAGACCCTTGTAGCCCTGCCATTCGTCGGTATAGACCGTTGCACCGGCTTCGACATGCCCTTTGATCTCTGCGTGAAGTGACTTCGCCTTTACGTCCTCAACGACCGTTGCGGCAACGTTTCCGCCGCGCTCGACCATGCCAACGACGGGAGTTTTCGTTTTCGTGCTTCGTCCGGTCGATCCTTGCGTTCTCTTTGAAAAATGCCTGTTCGTTTCCTTGCCGCCGACATACGTTTCATCGGCTTCG